>WPCJ01360681.1_pt1 | contig 286856 bp, 248 predicted proteins | sample 5399831 | NCBI WGS metagenome assembly WPCJ01 (sample SAMN12869470, study PRJNA574797) | sludge metagenome | isolation source: wastewater treatment of pH10 | place: China:Beijing | collected 2019-05-20 | reverse complement strand
CGCAGCCTCGGCGGAGAGCGCAAGCGACCCCTGCCCCCGCTGCGACGACTCAAATGAAGGAGGTCAGCGCGAATGGCTGACACGACGAGCACCCCGATCCGCTTTGCCGGAGTCACGAAAGCCTACGGAGACAACACCGTGCTCCACGGCATCGATCTCGATATTGCGCCGGGCGAGTTTATTGCGCTGCTCGGCCCTTCCGGATGCGGCAAGACAACGATGCTGCGCTGCCTTGCCGGGCTGGAACAGCCTTCAAGCGGAAGCATATTGGTCGACGGAAAAGATGTCGCTTCGGTTCCCGTGAACAAGCGTGACATGTCGGTGGTGTTTCAGGCGTATTCGCTCTTTCCACATATGACCGTCGCGCAGAACGTGGGGTTTGGTCTGGAGATGCGCAAAGTGGCGAAAGCAGAGCGGATCAGCCGCGTCGCCGAAGCCCTTGAACTTGTGGGGCTGGGCCACACCGCAGAGCGATTCGCACATCAACTCTCTGGCGGGCAACAGCAGCGGGTGGCGTTGGCCCGTGCACTGGTGACTCGGCCGAGGGCGCTGCTGCTCGACGAGCCGCTGTCTGCGCTTGATGCGAAAGTGCGGGTGCGATTGCGTGACGAGATCAAGGCGATCCAGGTGGCGCTGGGCATCACCACAATTTTTGTGACGCATGATCAGGAAGAAGCGCTCGCGGTCGCGGATCGCGTCGCCGTGATGCGCGATGGCGTGATCGAACAACTGGGCGCCCCCGAGGATCTCTACCGTCGCCCAGCGACCCCGTTCGTGGCGGGCTTCATCGGCGAATCAAATCGATTGCCAGGCATGTTGACAGGTGAAACAGTCACGATCGCTGGCGCAGTGCTCCCGGTGCTCCCCGGCAGCGCAGGCTCCCTTACCGGGCTCACCGGGCCAGGCCTTGCCGGAGAGGTTGCCGTGACCGCCTTCGTGCGCCCCGAACAGCTTCGCCTCGTGCCAGAAAACTTCGCTGGCAGCACGCCAGGGGAGAGCGCACTCGCTGAGGGAGCCGCCGAGTTGCCGGTCACAGTCGTATCGAGCGGATTCTTCGGAGCGCACCGACGCACGGTCGTGCGCACGGGCGAAGGAGCGGATCTCACCGTGCAGCACAGTGCGAGCGAAGAGTTTGCGCCCGAACAGCGCGTGCGCCTCGCGTTTCTGGGCGACCCAGTTGCGGTGGAACCTCGCTAAACGTGCAGTCGCATCATCGCCCGCACCCGATACCCCGCAGCGCGTGCGGAGTGACCCGACACGCCCTGACACGCCCTAGCGCGAGACTCGCTCGACAAGCAGCGCCGTGTGTTTGCCTGCGACCCGAGTGAGAATCAGCGTGGCAGCATTCGGCCCACGCAGCCGCAATCGCTTGCGCAATTCGGCGGGATCGACGTCAGCGCCGCGCTTCTTAATCTCAAGCTGGCCAATACCGCGCGCAGAGAGCGCTCGTTTCAACTGCTTTTCAGAGCTTGGCAGTTGTTCGAGCACTCGAAAAGTCTGCGCGAACGGGGTGGTCACCGCCGTATCGCTCGTGAGGTACGCAATTGACTCGCTGATCATTCCCGCGCCAATCTGATCAGCGAGAAGTCCGATCAGTCTCGCCCGAATAACCGAGCCGTCGGGTTCGTGCAGATACTCGCCGAGCGGACGAACCTCAACGTCGGGCGCATCAGCCGCCGAGTGCAGCTCGTGCACGGAAGCCCCTCGCAGCACGAGAGCTGACCGAGTCACACCCGGGCGAGCCAATGGGCCAAACCACACCCCTGTCTCGACCAACTGCCCATCGATCGATACCCACTGCGCCTCTGCCTGTGCAGGAAGCAGTTCTCGATCCAGGCCCGGGCCAAGCTTGACCCCGGTAGGAATCTGATCGGCGAGCCCGAACGCGAAGTTGAGCGAAGGGGAGTAATCATCTGGGCTCGCCAATCGTCTCGTATTGCGGTGCCCAGAGGTGCGCCGCGCGGGATCAAGAAAGACCGCTTCCCTCGTGTCAAGAGCGATATGCTGCGCGTCGTCAGTCACGACTCTCGCGCGGACGGAAGCCTCGCCAAGTGCGAGCGGGCCAAGATTGTGCGAAGCGATCCGCGAGGTAAACGGATCGATTTCGATCGCGAGCACGTCTAGGCCAGCTGTCGCGAAGGCCATCGATTCGCTGCCGATACCGCAGCCAAGATCGGCCACACTGCCGCAGCCTGCCCTGAGATACCGTTCGGCGTGGAGGCGCGAAACTTCCGCGCGGCTCGCCTGCTCAAGGCCGGCCTGGGTGAAGAGCATTGTAGGAGCCGCGTCACCGAACTTGAGACGTGCTTTGCTGCGGAGATCAACTTGAGACAGCAAGGCAGCAACCTCGTCGCCGCTCACCCCAGCTGTTCGCAAGCGGGTGCCAATGGTGAGCGCAGTCTGCCCCTGTGCTCGTGCGGTTTCAAGCTCGCGCAGGCGAGGCAGCGCATCGGACGCGAACAGCGCCTCCCAGCCGGGAGGCGCTGTTGCAGAAAGTGATTCGGCCGCGCCCGATACAGGCGCGGCCGGAGACGACTCGCTAATTAGTAGCTCGCACCGCTCGCCGCAACCGAGGCACCGACGATGCCAAGGAACACGACGAACACAATCAGGCCAATGATCCAGCCAGCGATGCCGATGTAGCCGACAATCAGGCCGGTCAGGGCCATGCCGCGGCCGCCTTCACCGCTGGTCTTCAACTGCTTCAAACTGATGTGGCCGAGGATCACGCCGAGGATGCACAGGACGCCAAAGGAGAACCAGCCGACGATCGAAGAGATCATCGAGATGACTGCCATGGTGTTCGTTGGTGCTGTTGCTGCGGGGGCGGCCTGGTACGCGGGCGCAGCTGGGGCGGCCTGGTAATTCGCTGCTGGCGCTGCTGGCGCTGCTGGCGCTGCGTATGCAGGAGGCGCGGTCTGATCCTGCGCCGGAGCAGCTGGCTGTTGCTGGAAGCTTGGATCTTGAGGGTTCGACATGCTCACTCCTGTGTGGTTCGAGGGCGACGATCGCCCCGTGTGGTCAGCAACTCAATTATTTCATACGGCAATTGATTACGCGCCTGTTTTCTGGGCGCGCAGGGCGGTTGCCTAGTAGTAGTAACCGTTCATCATTGATCCCATCGACGCAAAGACGATCCCGATGATGCTGATGTAGACAAACACCAAGATGAAAATGAGTGCGATATAGGCGTATCCGAAGACGACGGCGGTCAGTGCGAGTCCGCGACCGGCGTCTCCTGTGCGCTTGATCTGACCGAGCGCGAGGTGCCCGAATATCAGGCCGAGGATCGGGGAAAGCAGCACCGTAATGATTGACACGAGCGCATAGGTGTTCGTCTGGGCCAGCGTGGTCGGCAGCGTGCGCTGAGAAGTGGCTGGCATCCCTGGCGCAGTCGAGGCAGGGGCCTGAGTCATGTGCGGGTAGGGCTGTGTCGGTGCCGTGAATTGTTCGGTGGTCGCGAACTCGGGTGCCGCAAACTCGGGAGTTGGCGCGGGATCCTGGGGTGCCGAGTACCCCGGGCTCTGTGGCTGGATCGGGGTCGTCTGCTGTGGGAAATTTGGATCTTGTGGGTTCGACATAGATACTCCTGACGTGTCGTCATGCGTGTGGCGTCCGGATCGTTGATTATTCCATGTCTGGGTGGGGTTTGACAGGGCGTGGAGCTGGGAATGCCTGTGATCACGAGCGGTGAGGGCACAAAATGAACGCTGCTGATGTTCGCTGCTCGCGATCCTCAGGTGAATCATTGGCACTCACCTTGCACGAGTGCCAATACGCACCCTAGACTCGTTTCTAGGGTGCCCGGGAGGGCATCAGAACTCGTAGTCACCTTTAGAAAGAGGTCAACCGTGTCGGTGAGCATCAAGCCGCTTGAGGATCGCATCGTCATCAAGCAGGTCGAAGCTGAGCAGACCACTGCTTCGGGTCTTGTTATTCCTGATAGCGCCAAGGAAAAGCCCCAGGAGGGCGAAGTTGTAGCAGTTGGACCGGGTCGTATCGACGACAACGGCAACCGCGTTCCACTTGACATCGCTGTCGGCGATCTCGTCATCTACTCGAAGTACGGCGGCACTGAGGTGAAGTACGGCGGAGAAGAGATGCTCGTGCTCTCGGCACGCGACGTACTCGCAGTGGTTGTGCGCTAACGCATCAATCTTTACAGACTAGGGCTGGCGCCGCGCGCCGGCCCTTTTCTTTTTGTCTGAGCGTCTTGCTGGTACTGTTTCACACTGACGAAAGGCGCCAATGCAGGAGTTTGAGGACATCACCTTCGACGCGACCGACCGGCAGATTGCTGCGGCGCTGCAAACGAACGGTCGCGCTTCGTGGGGCGAAATCGCGCGCGCACTGCAACTTCCCGAGCGCACGGTGGCTCGACGCGGGCAGAACCTTTTCGATCGCGGATTCATTCGAGTGTCGACCTACGTTGATGTGATGCGGGTGCTGCATGCCCGAGCCGTCTTGCTGCGCATCACGACGCAATCTGGCGAACTCTGGTCAGTCGCCCGATCACTCGCGCGGATCCCGTTCGCCTCCTCGGTATCTGTGTTGGAGGGAAGCAACGACATCGCAGGCATGTTCTTGCCGAGAGACGAATCTGAGCTTCGCGACCTGTTGCAGCGGGTCATTCCCCAGATGCCGGGCATTACCTCGTTGAATGCCTCGACCGTATTGAAGTTTTACCGCTCGGGTCACGACTGGTCTCCGGGATTCTTGAATGCCGAGCAGCATGATGCGCTTGATCGGCACTCGGTAGAGGGTGAGCAGCCGGTGGATCCGGATGACACGATTTCTCCCGAAGAGAACCAAATGATTGAGCTCCTGCTCGAAGACGGCAGAATGCCGGTTTCTCGTCTTGCGAAGGAGCTTGGCGTGAGCGTGGCCACTGCGAGACGACGCATGGAGTCTCTGACTCATCGCGGGCTCATGTATCCGCGTACAGAAGTGGTGCCCCGCGTATTCGGGCTGCGGCTTGAGGCGCTCGTGTGGTTCAAGGCGCCAATGAAGCATCTTGAGCGGATCGGCGAGGATCTCGCACGCGCTGTTGAAGTGAAGTTTATTGTTGCGACAACGGGTGTTTCTCAGTTGCTCGCGAATGTGTTGGTGACCGATGAAGAAGCCTTCTATAACTTTTTGACGGGTGACACCGTCACAAAGCATGAGGGCTTAGAAGTGCACGATTCGCTGGTGGTGCTGACTCCGGTGCTTCGTGGCTCGCTGTTTGTGGATCAGGGGCACGGCCTCTAGCTGAAATTGCCCGCAAGACCCTGTGCCCGCGATTGCGGGTGCAGGGTCTTGCTGTGTTGCGGGTGCAGGGTCTTGCTGTGTTGCGCGAAGCTGGCGTTCGGCTGCGCGGCGCTGTGCCGTCTGTGCTGCCGTGCCCGCTCGCGCTCGTATTCCTGCTCGCGCCGGTAGTTCTGCTTCTGTTTGTGCAGCGTTGCGCCGTTTTGCGCCTGCCTGGGAGCGAGTACTCTCCTCTTATGTGGCCGAGAAGCTTCAAGAAAAAAGCTAATGTGGCAGAAGTGCGTCAAATGTGTGCTACCTTTGGCGTACTGAGTTAATTCGGCCAGATGGTTCGGAATATTAGCAAGGAGGCTTTCGTGTTCGACGCAACTCGAGTTCCCTGGAACGACATTCGTGACCGGGTTGAATTCCCGACTCGTCTGTTTGTGAACGGAACTTGGATTCAGGGCAGCGGAGACGCACTTGCGCTGATCAGTCCTCATGACGGCGCCGCACTCGCCACGATCGACACCGCCTCCGCATCAGACGTCGACCTCGCAGTGCGTTCGGCCCGCGAAGCATTCGAATCCGGAATCTGGTCAGGACTCGCGCCGCGAGAGCGTGGACAGATCATGATGGCATTCGCCCAGAACGTGCACGATCACGCCGAAGAGCTCGCACTAATGATCTCCCTGGAAATGGGAAAGCCTGTGCGCGAGGCTCTGCAAACCGAACTGCGAGCCGTAGTGAATTGCTTGCGCTGGTACGGCGAATCAGCCGACAAGCTCGTTGACGAAGTGCCGGTGACCGCGCCAGATTCGCTCGCGCTCGTCACCCGGGAGCCCGCAGGCGTCGTTGCCGCAATCGTGCCGTGGAACTTCCCCCTCACCATGACCGCGTGGAAACTCGGTCCAGCGCTTGTCGCAGGCAATAGCGTCGTGCTCAAACCCGACGAGCACACCAGCGCATCGGCACTGCTCCTTGGCAAACTTGCCTATGACGCCGGTATTCCTGCTGGAGTGCTGAATGTGGTTCCGGGCTACGGTCGCATCGCCGGTCGGGCTCTCGCGGAACACCAAGATGTTGATGTGCTCACCTTCACTGGATCAACCGGTGTGGGGCGCGCACTGCTGCAATACTCCGCACAGTCAAACGGGAAGCGGGTCTGGCTCGAACTGGGCGGAAAGACGCCGAGCGTCGTTCTTGAAGACGCCGACTTCGCGCACGCAGTACGATCGAGCGCCGAGGGCTGCTTCTACAACCAGGGCCAAATGTGCACCGCAGCCTCCCGGCTGCTCGTCCCCGCGCATTTGCTGGAAGAAGCAGTTGCCATTGCCACCGAGGTAGCACGCTCGATGAGCCCTGCTGATCCGCTGCAACTTGACGCAGCGAACGGGTCACTCGTAAGCGTCACACACCGAGAGCGGGTCAGCGGCTTCGTAGAGCGTGCAAAGGCCGCCGGGACGCGCATGTTTGTAGCTGAACCCTCAGCGGATCTACCCGCAGACGGTGCCTACTTTGCCCCCGTTGTCGCCGTCGTCGATCCCGCTCACGAACTCGCCCAAAACGAAGTGTTTGGCCCAGTGCTTGCGGTGATCCCATACCAGAGTGAAGCCGAAGCGCTTGAAATCGCCAACGGCACTGACTACGGCCTGGCATCGGTGCTGTGGACGCAGAACCTGAACAAAGCACACAAATTCAGCCGCAAATTGCGGTCCGGTGTGGTCTGGGTCAACTGCTTTGAAGAAGGCGATATGACCATTCCATTTGGCGGAGTCAAAGGATCGGGCTTTGGCCGAGACAAAAGCTTGCACGCAATTGAAAAATTCACCGATGTGAAGACGACTTGGATACAGCTCTCATGACCTCACCAATTATTGGAATCACCACCTGGCGTCGTCCAATCCCGACGCAGCTGGGCGAGGGACGCCCCTCGCACACCATCGGCGTTGAATACGCTGATGCGGTCATCGCGGCAGGGGGAGTGCCAGTCTTACTGCCACCATCCGCTGACCCGGCAGCCATCATTCACCGTTTGGATGGGCTGCTCCTATCGGGCGGTGAAGACGCAGACCCTGCTCTGTATGGTGCGGAAGCTGAACCCGGGAAGAGCTATTCCCAAGACCGTGACAGCTTCGAAATTGCATTGGCGCGGCTCGCCCGGGAGCGGGCGCTGCCAACGCTGGCGATCTGCCGAGGACTGCAAATTACCAACATTGCATTCGGGGGCTCACTCGTCGTAGATCTCCCAGCTACCGCAGTGCACGAAACCGTGGTCGACGGTATCGCGCAGCTTGATCGCAGGCACAGCGTTCGCTTCACCCCCGAAAGCATGCTCGCTCAGGCATATGGCGTCGAAGAGCGAACCGTGAACACGATTCATCATCAGGCCATCGACCGCATTGCCGAAGGATTCGTCGCGACGGCCCACGCCAGCGACGGTGTGATTGAAGCCATTGAATCGCAAGATGACTGGCCCTTGTTTGCGGTGCAGTGGCACCCCGAAAAACTCTCGATGCCTTCAGAAGTGCAAGAAGAGGCACTGCTGTTTGACAGCTTCATGCGTGTGGTTCGAGCTTCGCTTGAGCCGCGTCAACCCAACTAACTCATTCACCCCCCCGATATACACACGACTGGTGAAACAGTCGAAAGGAAAGACAACACACTATGGCGAAGAAGATTTTCCTCGAATACGGCAACGGAACTCGCGCAATCGCGACGCTTCTCGAAGAAGACGCACCAGAGACCTGCAAGGTCATGTGGCAGGCTCTTGAGAACCCAGTCACCATGCAGTGCCTGCACGCAATGTACGCGGGCCCCGAGGTGATGGTTGGTCTCCCAGAAGAGGCGCAGGTATTCGATCCAGCGGCCGTGCCGCTCGAGAACCAGCAGGTCATTCCAGCTCCCGGCGACCTGCAGTGGTACTGGCAGCGCCCCATGCAGATGGGTGGCCTTCCATTCGAGTGGTGGGAGATCGGTGTCTTCTACGACCGTGGCGCACGCACCTTTGGCCCGCTCGGATTCACCCCGGTCAACATCTGGGCAACGATCACCGAAGGTCTCGCGGAGTTCGCGAAGGAATCGGCCGCGATCCGCTTCGACGGAGCCAAGGAGTTGACCATCGGACGTCTCTCCGAGTAGTCCGTACTCAACTTTTAGATATTTCAGACGAGTAACATCACACATTCAAAGGAGAACATCGTGAAATTCAAGAGAGTCCTATTTACTGGCGTCGCTGCCATCGGCGCACTTGCGCTTGCTGCCTGCTCAGCTTCCGGTACAGATGCCGGTAGCGATGACAGTGCAAAGCCATACGCTGGCCAGAAGCTGGTCGTAACCACTTTCGGTGGCGACTGGGAGAAGGCATTCGTCGAGGCAGTGGTCGATCCGTTCACCGAAGAAACCGGTGCAAAGGTCGAATTGGTGACGCTGTACAGTGCTGACGCACTTGCCCAGCTCACCGCGCAGAAGGCGAGCCCCCAGCTCGACGTCGTCCACTTCTCGGGCGGACAGGAGTTCACCGCAGCAACTGACGGTTTGATCGAAAAGATTGAACCAGCGGATCTGAAGAACTTCGATGATCTCGCTGATGTTGCTACTGCTGGCCTTGAGCACGGTGAGGGCCCAGCGATTCAGCTGGCCCCCATCGGTCTGGTCTACAACACCGAATCCGGCGCAGACCGCCCAGACTCATGGCTCGACGTATTCGACCCACAGTACGCAGGTCACCTCGCGCTGACCGATCTGTCGAACACCTACGGCCTGCTCTCAATGCTTCGAATTGCTGATGTAGAGGGTGGCGGAGTCGACGACGCAACCCCAACCATCGACAAGCTCGGCGCACTGGTCTCGAAGGGTGACGCTATCGTCGTGCCCACCTCGCCAGACCTGCAGAGCGCATTTGCGCAGCGCGACACTTGGCTGGCACCATACTCAATGGACTACGCGGGGACCCTGAAAGACGCAGGACTTCCTGTTGAATTCATCACGCCCAAGGAGGGCGCTGGCGCATCGCTGATCACCGCAAACGTGGTATCGGGTCGTGACACCACCGAGCTGGCGAAACTCTTCGTTGACTTCGAGCTGACCCCCAAGGCACAGCAGGTCTTCGCTGAGAAGATGCGTTACTCGCCAGTGAACACCAAGGCCGAGATCTCGGGTGACCTCGCCAAAGAGGTGCTGACCGGAGACGAGCTGGATTCGCTCGTCACCTACGCGCCTGGCACCCTGGCACCCAAGCGCCAGGACTGGGTGAACACCTGGAACAACGTCATTACCAACTAAGGCCAACATATGAACGAGAGAACCCGTAAGGAGCCCCTGCTCCTACTCCTGCCGGCGGCGATACTGCTGCTGCTCGGTTTCGTGACCCCAGTCACTGCCATGCTTCTGATGAGCGTTCAGTCGCCGGCAGGCGGGTTCACTCTCGAGAACTTCCAACGCCTCTTCGAGTCGCAGTACAACCTGCAAGCTGCATGGCGCTCACTGCGGCTCGGAGTGGTGCAGACGCTCGTCACGATCCTGCTAGCCCTGCCGCTGTCGTACCTCATGTCGCGAGCCTCCTCAAAGCTTCGCTCATTTCTGCTGATCGTCGTGATCCTGCCGCTGATGACCAGCGTCGTAGTGCGCACCTTCGGCTGGGTTGTGCTGATGGGCCCCAACGGTCTCATGATGAAGGTGCCGGGCGCCGAGTTGCTGGTGAAAGGCACCCAAGGATTCCTCGGCACTGAGGTCGGCGTGACGATCGCCATGGTGCAGGTGCTCCTGCCCTTCGCCGTGCTGTCGATTCTCGGCGTGATCTCAGGCATCAAACCACAGCTTGAAGAAGCCGCGCGCACTCTTGGCGCCGGGTATTGGCGCTCGCTCTGGCACGTCGTGTTTCCGCTCACCCTGCCAGGGATTGTTGCAGGTGCCTCACTCGTCTTCGTGCTCTCTGTGAGCTCGTTCATTACGCCACGATTTATCGGTGGCGCTCAGATCCCCGTATTCGCGCAAACGATCTACGTTGATGCCACCACGAACCTCGATTGGCCGTTCGCCGCGGCGCAAGCGGTAATGCTCTTCGCTGGTGTGATGCTCGTACTGATCGCAACCGCCAGGCTCGGGCGCACGAAGGGTTAAACAATGGTCAAATCCATCCCATTCCTCGCAAAGATCGCGGCGGTACTGCTGGTCATCGCGGTCACGGCATACATGCTCATGCCACTTATCGTGGTCGCAGGCGCGTCAATTGGCAGCAGCCGATTCCTGACATTCCCGCCCTCCGGCTTTTCTGCCGAGTGGTACATCGAAGCGCTCACCACCGACACCTACCTCGCACCGTTCCGGTTGAGCTTGATCGTCGGTGTCGTGACTGCGGTGCTCTCCGCCACACTCGGCACCGCCGCAGCCCTCGCGCTCACCCGTTTCAACATTCCCGGGTCCGGGGCAATCCAGGCGTTCCTCATGTCGCCACTGACACTGCCGACCATCATTCTCGCGATCGGCGCGCTCTCAATCGCCTCGATGACTATCGGCTCACCCAACATCTGGGTGTTGATTGTGATCCACACGGTGATCACCATTCCATATGTGATGCGCACCGTCACCGGCGTCATGGCCAGGCGTGATCCGTTTATTGAAGAAGCTGCTCGCACCCTTGGCGCGAGTGCTTGGAACCGCTACCGACTCGTCGTGCTGCCCGTAGCTCGCCCAGGTATCGCGGCAGGAGCGTTCTTCGCCTTCAACATCTCTTTCGATGACGCCGTCATCGCGCTGTTCCTGCGCACCCCGCAACTGGAAACCCTTCCAATTGCGATCTACGGACAGCTTGAATACAGCACGTCACCCACTGTGGCAGCGGTCTCAACCATGATGGTGCTGCTCACTGTGGTGCTGATCCTCATACTTGAAAAACTTATTGGCCTGGGAAGGATGTTTGTCTCATGAGCACCTTGACGATTGAACACGTAAAGAAGAGCTTCAAAGCCACGCAGGTGCTCAAAGGGGTCGACCTTGAGGTTGAATCCGGAGAGTTCATTTCACTGCTCGGCCCCTCGGGCTGCGGGAAGACGACCCTGCTGCGCTGCATTGCCGGACTCGAATCGGTAACCTCCGGTCGCGTCCTCATCGGAGAGACAGACGTCACGAACCTGCCGCCAGAACAACGTCACCTTGGAATGATGTTCCAAAGCTACGCGCTGTTCCCGCACATGAGCGTGCGCGAAAACGTTCGATTCGGGCTTCGTATGGAAGGCAAGAAGTCGAAGAAGGAGCAGCTTGAGATCGCCACGCATGCGCTTGAGCGTGTGCAGATGGATCATCTTGCGGACCGCATGCCGACGCAGCTTTCTGGCGGACAGCAGCAACGTGTCGCACTCGCCCGAGCCATTGCGCACACACCAAGCCTGCTGCTGCTTGATGAACCCCTGTCAAACCTTGATGCGCGTCTGCGTGAAGACATGCAAATCGAGTTGAAAGAGCTGCATCGCTCGCTCGGAGTCACCACCGTGTTCGTGACGCACGATCAGGAAGAAGCGCTGAGCCTCTCCGATCGCATCGTGCTGATGAACGGTGGCGTCGTCGAACAGGTGGGAACTCCCGACGAGATCTATTCGACGCCGCAGACCGCCTTCGCCGCCGACTTCATCGGTGCGGCAAATCTTTTGCCAGCAACGAAGCAGGGCCAGACCGCGGTGACTGAGGTGGGCAGCCATGCGCTCGCGCTTTCTTCAGATGCCGCTGATGGCGCCGGACACGTCATGGTTCGTCAGGAAGACATTGTGATCGCTGCACAGTCGGATGCGCAGACCCCGATTGCCGTCGAGATTCTGACGAAGGTGTACCGAGGTGCAGACGTCGTGTACGTGGTTGACTTTGCGGGCCAGCACATTCGCGTGATCGCACCAGGCCATGCAGCGCAGCTCGCAACGGGTGGTGCCGCGATCGGCATTCGCGCCGGTGCTGCACAGTGGATCCCAGAAAGCGCTGACGCGGCATAAGCTAGAGCGGTGCAACAACGCCTCGGTTACGTCTACGGCTTCGCCGCCTATTTGTGCTGGGGAGCGTTTCCCCTCTTCTTCATCATGCTTTCGGAGCCCAACCCCTACGAGGTTGTGCCCTGGAGAGTGTTTTCGGCGCTTGCCTTCTGCGTGATCGCAGTATCGCTGCTGCGGGCTTGGAGACCAGTCGGGCAGATCTTCCGATCAGGGAGAGTGCTCGGCTGGTTTGCGCTCAGTTCGGCGCTGCTCTACGCCAACTGGCAGATCTATGTGGTCGGTATCACCACAGGACATGTCATTGAAGCGGCGCTCGGATACTTCATCAACCCGCTGGTCACAATTCTGATCGGCGTGGTGTTTCGCAAGGAACGTCTGAGCGTCGGCCAATGGATTGCGGTGGCAATTGCCTTCGTCGGGGTGACGGTGAGCGCGATTGCCTACGGTAGCTTCCCGTTCATTGCGCTCGGTCTCGCATTGACCTTCGGGCTCTACGGTGCGGTACGCAAGCATCTCAGCGAAGATTTCAGCGCCCTGACCGGCCTGACCATCGAAACGATGCTCGGCACTGTCCTCGCGGTGATCCAGCTCACTATTGTGACCCTGCTGGTTGGCTCACTCACCGCATTCAGCTTTGGAACGCAGACCACGGTCGTTCTGCTGCTGAGCGGTACGGTGACAGCTGTTCCGCTGCTGCTCTTTGCGGCTGGTACCAAGCGACTGCCGCTTTCTACTATGGGCTTCATTCAGTTCATCACTCCGATCCTGAGCTTCCTCACCGGGTATTTCCTTCTGCACGAAGAAATGTCTGCCGCGCGCTGGATCGGTTTCATCGCGGTGTGGGTGGCCTTGGTGGTGCTGATGTGGGACATTCTCGCTCGGATGCGTAAGCCGCACCGATCCAGTGACGGGCCGACCGTGAATACCGACACGATTGTGGTCCAGCCCGGGGGATAGGACGCCGCCTCCCAGCGCAGCGGAATATTCCCGGGGCTTCGACGATTACACTTAGATACACAGACTGCCCGGTCGTGAGCGGCGTCGTTCGCCACAACCGAATCACCCCGACCTTCAGAAGAGGCGCAACTCATGGAACAGCGCGATCCGTTCGCTTTCACCGGTTTGACCTACGACGATGTGCTGCTGCTGCCAGCGCACACTGATGTGATCCCCAGCGAGGCAGATACTGCCACACAGCTGACCCGACGGATTCGCCTTGGCATGCCCCTGATCTCTGCTGCGATGGATACCGTGACTGAGACCCGCATGGCGATTGCGATGGCACGCAACGGCGGCATCGGCATTCTGCACCGCAACCTCTCGATTACCGATCAAGCTGAAATGGTTGATCGTGTCAAGCGCAGCGAAGCGGGAATGATCACAAACCCCGTCACCACAACGGTGAACGCGACAGTCGCTGAGGTTGACGCGATCTGCGGTGAGTATCGGGTCAGTGGGCTTCCCGTTGTCGATGATGCCGGGGTGCTGGTCGGCATCATCACGAACCGAGACATGCGCTTCATCTCGCAAGAAGAGCGCAAGACCATGCGGGTGTCCGAAGCAATGAAGCCAATGCCGCTCATCACGGGATTCCCCGGGATTACTCGCGCTGCGGCCGCCGAACTCTTCAAACAGCACCGAATCGAAAAGCTGCCGCTTGTTGACGGAAACGGCAAGCTCACCGGGCTGATCACAGTAAAGGACTTCGACAAAGAAGAGGAGTACCCGAACGCGGCAAAGGACGACGCAGGTCGTTTGCGCGTCGGTGCCGCGATGGGCTTCTTTGGGGACGCGATGGATCGCGCTGGCGCGCTCCTTGACGCGGGAGTGGATGTGCTCGTCGTCGACACCGCAAACGGTGATAGCAAGGGCGTGCTCGACATTATTCGCCAGCTGAAGAGCGACCCGGCTTTCGCGGGTATCGATGTGATCGGCGGCAACGTGGCAACGTTTGCGGGTGCGAAGGCGCTTGTCGATGCTGGTGTCGATGCCGTCAAGGTGGGTGTCGGCCCCGGCTCGATCTGCACGACTCGTGTGATCGCTGGTGTGGGCGTGCCACAGGTGACCGCAGTGTACGAGGCAGCGAAAGCGGCGACACCGGCTGGCGTTCCTGTGATCGCAGACGGCGGGCTGCAGCACTCCGGCGATATCGCCAAGGCGCTTGTCGCTGGTGCCTCATCGGTCATGATTGGTTCGCTGTTTGCCGGAACCGACGAAAGCCCGGGAGACCTGGTGTTCATGGGCGGCAAGCAGTTCAAGAACTACCGCGGAATGGGTTCACTCGGCGCCTTGCAGACTCGCGGGGAACGCACTTCGTATTCGAAGGATCGCTACTTCCAGGCAGATGCATCGAGCGATGAGAAACTCATCCCCGAAGGTATTGAAGGGCAGATCGCCTACCGCGGTCCGCTGCGTTCCGTCGCTCACCAGCTGGTTGGCGGACTGCGCCAGTCGATGATGTACGTGGGCGCGCACACGATTGACGAGCTGAAAGCACGCGGCGAGTTCGTGCGCATCACTGCGGCGGGGCTGAAGGAATCGCACCCTCACGACGTGCAGATGGTTGTTGAAGCTCCCAACTACCGCCGCTAACACTCTCACGGGTTCCTTCGCAGAAAATCTTGCGAACGGCTCTCACCAACGGGCGTCTCTCGCCCAGCGCACTCACAAAGTGCCTGGGGAGAGACGCCCGTTGTGGTGTGCAGCCTCTCGTCAGACATGCCGATTGGGGCGGTGCCCAGGATGAAGTCGGTAGACTGGACAGGTGAGCAACGAGATCGAGATCGGCCGCGGCAAGCGCGCAAGGCGTGTCTATACTTTCGACGAGATCGGAATTGTGCCTACCCGGCGCACTCGAGATCCAGAACTGGTGTCCACTTCTTGGACCATTGATGCGTTCCAATTTGATATTCCAGTGCTGGGGGCGCCGATGGACTCGGTCATGTCTCCAGCAACCGCAATTGCCCTGGGCAAGCTCGGCGGATTGGGTGTGCTGAACCTCGAGGGCCTCTGGACTCGATATGAAGATCCGCAGCCGGTGCTCGATGAGCTCGCTCGTCTGGGTGACGATGCCGCAGCGGTGAAGCGCATGCGCGAACTCTATTCGGCTCCCATCAAGCCAGAACTGATCCGAGATCGCCTCGGTGAGATCCGAGACGCGGGAGTGACTGTCGCTGGCGCGCTGTCACCACACCACACCGCAGAGTTCAGCGAAACGGTGATCGGTGCGGGTGTCGATCTCTTTGTGATCCGCGGCAACACCGTATCTGCAGAACACGTTTCTGTTGCCGGTCGTGAGCCACTGAACTTGAAGCAATTCATTTACGAACTTGACGTGCCGGTCATCGTTGGCGGTGCGGCAACGTACCAGTCGGCGCTGCACCTTATGCGCACAGGTGCCGCAGGCGTGCTGGTCGGTTTCGGCGGGGGAGCCTCGTCAAGCACCAGAGTGACCCTTGGCATTCGCGCACCAATGGCCAGCGCGATCGCCGATGTTGCTGGTGCCCGCACCGATTACCTCGATGAATCGGGTGGCCGCTACGTGCACGTGATCGCCGACGGCGGTCTTGGCTCCTCGGGAGACATGATTAAGGCCGTTGCATGTGGTGCAGACGCGGTCATGCTCGGGGCTGCACTTGCCCGAGCCACCGATGCGCCCGGCCAGGGATGGCACTGGGGGCAAGAGGCTTACCATGATGAGCTGCCGCGCGGAAAGCGCATGCAGGTCGGCGGAGTCGCCCCCCTTGAAGAGATCATCGCAGGACCCGCACACGTTGCCGATGGCAGCGCGAACCTCATTGGGGCCTTGCGTCGGGCAATGGCCACCACCGGCTACAGCGAGCTCAAAGAGTTCCAGCGAGTCGGTGTGGTCTACGCAGAACGGTAACCGCGAGGCGTGAACGAAGCAGCTGCGCGACCGAAGCGGCCACACTACGAGGGTGATCCCTCGCTTGCGAAGGTCATGACCCGACCCAAGTGGATCGGGGCCTTGCTGCTTGCGATGCTAGTGGCGGGCGGGTTCGCCTGGCTTGGCCAATGGCAACTCGGTCATGCCATTACTCTCGCGAGTGAAGATGCCATCGATGGCGAACAGCCTCGCGCTCTTACCGCAGTCACCGATCCCGGCGATCCGGTCACGGACGAGAGCGCGGGGACTGTCTTATCTGCCACGGGCAGCTTTGTTCGGGGAGACTACGACATCGTCGAACAGCGCAGAAACGGCGAGCAAGAGGGCGCTTGGCTGGTGGGCCATTTCGAGGTCGAAGGATCTTCTGGCGGGCAGCTAGCCGTCGCGATTGGCTGGGCAGCAGACGTTGCAGATGCCGCTCAAGCGCTGGCGGAGTTTGACACGAAGGCAAGCGGACAGCAATTCGAAATCGAAGGTCGGTACATGCCGGGCGACGCTCCGGTAGTGCCTCGTGCAGACCAAGACCCCGCGCGCATTCTGAGCATGGCCCCTGCCCAATTAGTCAACCTGTGGCAGCCCTTCGACGGGCGCGCCTACGCAGGTTTCTTGGTCGTGCACCCGGCGAGCGGTGCCGGACCGGAACAGCTGAGTTCTTCGCTGCTCAACTCGCTTGGGCTGGATGTGATTGATTCTGTGCCGCCGTTGCCTGTGCAGACCGTGAACTGGCTCAACGTGTTCTATGCCGCCGAATGGGTGGTGTTTGCCGGTTTTGCGCTGTTCTTCTGGTATCGACTCGCTCGTGATGACTGGGAGAAAATCCACGAATTGCAGATGCTTGAGGCCGCAACTGCGGCGGAGGCACAGTCACTTGATCCCGCGGGCGCCGAGTAGTCGCACACTTCGCGCATGATCCTCGGGCCTGCGCTCCGCTGACGTGCAGCTTCGCCGCGCGTGCAACGCTAAGATTGAAGTCATGGTTTTGCAACCCCGGCCCGCCGACTACCCGCGCATTCGTAAAGCGCTGAGCTTCTACAAGATCGCTTCGATCATTACCGGCGTGATGCTGCTTCTGCTGCTCGCCGAGATGATTCTGAAGTATTCCCCCACACATATCGAGTTGTTCGCCGGTGGCGACGCCGGTGGGCTTTCCTTCGCTCCAGTTGTGGTGGGCGAGGGATGCCAATGGTATTCCCTGTTCAACCCATTCCAGTCTGTGTGTGAAATGTCGAGCACAGGAACAGGCACCAACCTTTCCTTGCTGATCCTGATGATTCACGGCTGGTTCTACGTGGTCTACCTGATTGCGTGCTTCATGGTGTGGAGCCCGATGCGTTGGCCATTCACCCGCTTCCTCAAGCTCGCGCTTGGCGGTGTGGTGCCGCTGCTGTCCTTCTTCATGGAGGTGCAGGTGGCTCGCGAGGTTGACGCGTTCCTGACACGCAACGACGCTGATCCTGCTGAGGCTGCGCCTCAGGGATCCGCCGCATAATTTTTCGAACTCTCCACGGAAGGCAGCGAATGAACGCCACCCCCACGCACCGCCCGGTGCTCGTCGTCGATTTCGGCGCACAGTATGCGCAGCTGATCGCGCGACGTGTACGCGAAGCCGGTGTCTATTCAGAGTTGGTGCCGCACTCAATTACGGCAGCAGAGGTAAAAGAGAAGAACCCTCTCGCGATTGTAATGTCGGGCGGACCTTCTTCGGTCTACGAAGAAGGTGCACCGCAGTTTGACGCGGAGGTGTTCGAACTCGGCGTGCCGATGCTTGGAATTTGCTACGGCTTCCAGGTGATGGCGCACTCGCTCGGCGGAACAGTGGGCAACACTGGCGATCGTGAGTATGGCGGGGTGGAGGCCACTCTGCTCGGCGACGGAGGCGCTATTCTGACTGGCCAGCCCGCGTCGCAGAACGTGTGGATGAGCCACGGCGATGCCGTGCAGCAGGCCCCAGCAGGCTTCGAAGTGTATGCCAGCACAAGCGTGACCCCGGTTGCTGCGTTCGGCTCCGCCGAGCGTCGACTCTACGGGGTGCAGTGGCACCCAGAGGTGAAGCATTCCGATCACGGACAGCGGGTGCTTGAGAACTTCCTGCACAATGTTGCTGGGATTCCTGCTGACTGGACCCCGGGCAATGTTATTGCCGAGCAGATCGAATCGATCCGCGCCCAGGTGGGCAATGCGCGCGTGATTTCAGCGCTTTCGGGTGGAGTGGATTCTGCGGTTTCTACTGCACTCGTGCACAAGGCGATTGGCGATCAGCTGACGGCCGTGTTCGTTGACCACGGGCTGTTGCGCAAGGGTGAGCGCGAGCAGGTTGAACGTGACTACGTCGCTTCAACGGGTGTGCGTTTGATCACTGTGGATGCCGCCGATACCTTCCTCGGTCATCTTGCGGGGGTCACCGACCCAGAGGAGAAGCGCAAGATCATCGGGCGTGAGTTCATTCGCGCGTTCGAGCAGGTGCAGCGCGACCTTGTCGCGGAGGCTGCTGCTTCGGGCGAGTCGGTGAAGTTCTTGGTGCAGGGCACGCTCTACCCGGATGTGGTGGAGTCGGGCGGAGGCTCGGGTACGGCCAACATCAAGAGCCACCACAATGTGGGCGGTCTGCCAGAGGATCTCGATTTCGAGCTGATTGAGCCACTGCGTGCGCTATTCAAGGACGAAGTTCGTGCGATTGGGCGCGAGCTTGGCATCCCTGAGGCGATCGTCGGGCGGCAGCCATTCCCTGGGCCGGGCCTGGGGATTCGTATCGTGGGTGAGGTCACTCGCGAGCGCTTGGAGATTCTGCGTGAGGCTGACGCGATCGCTCGTGCTGAGCTGACCGCGGCTGGGCTTGACGATTCAATCTGGCAGTGCCCGGTTGTGCTGCTCGCAGATGTGCGCTCGGTTGGCGTGCAGGGCGATGGCCGCACCTATGGTCATCCGATTGTGCTGCGCCCGGTCTCTTCTGAGGACGCCATGACCGCGGATTGGACCCGTGTTCCTTACGAGGTGCTTGCCCGGATTTCAAACCAGATCACCAATCAGGTGCCTGAAGTGAACCGAGTAGTGCTCGACGTAACGTCGAAGCCACCGGGGACTATCGAGTGGGAATAAGAAAAGGGAGGCTGTGTGCCTCCCTTTTCTTATTCCCACGAGCATGGGTGCAGTGTGGGGCTCGCGCGCGGCGCGGGTGAGCCGGGGTAAGAAAAGGGAGGCTGTGTGCCTCCCTTTTCTGAGTCCCACGAGCATGGGTGGAGTGTGGGGCTCGCGCGCGTTGCGGGTGAGCCGGGGTAAGAAGAGGGAGGCTGTGTGCCTCCCTTTTCTGATTCCCACGAGCATGGGTGCAGCGTGGGGCTCGCGCGCGGCGCGGGTGAGCGGTGGGTGTTCGGATGGCAAGAGTTGAGGGCTGGCACCGAATTCGGTGCCAGCCCTCAACTCTCAATGCGCCAATTGTGGTTGGCGGGGGAGCGTGGGGTGATCCAACGCTCTTGACGGGATTAGTCTCCGCGTAGGATCGCGAGGATGCGCAGGATCTCGACGTAGAGCCAGATCAGGGTGACCATGAGGCCGAAGGCTGCTGACCAGCCCCACTTCTCTGGTACGCGGTTCTGCACGCCGTTCTTGATCAGCTCAAAGTCCATGACGAGTGAGTAGGCGGCGAGCAGCACGGCGACGACACCGATAGCTACGCCGATCCAGCCGGAGCGAAGGCCCCAGGGGTTCGTTACGACGCCGAACATCATGAGACCGAAGTTCAGCAGTGAGAAGAGCAGGTATCCGCCCATCGCGATCATGACGATCTTGTTCATCTTGGGGCTTGTGCGCACCTTGCCGCTGCGGAACAGCAGCAGGGTTACTGCGAACACGCTGAGCGTGCCGAGGATCGCCTGCATCACGATGCCGTCGTAGCGGGCGTTGAAGATCATGGAGAGGCCGCCGAGGAATAGGCCCTGGGCGACGGCGTAGCCAATGATCAGTGGAACGCTTGGCTCCTTCTTGAACGCGTTGACCAGTCCGAGGACGAGTCCGACGATGGCGCCGGGGAGCATCAGGATGGGCATCCACCAGCCGACAGCAGCGCCGGCGACGACGAGGATGAAGAGGAACACTGTCTTGCTGATGGTGTTCTCGAAGGTCATTGGCTGGTCGCTGCCGGTGACCGGAGGGAGCTGTGCGCCCTGCTGGCCTTGGTGTGCGGCGGCACCAACTGTGGCAGCCGATGCTGCGGCAGCGTCAACGCCGGGGCGCTGGGTTTGCGCGGCAGGCTGATTGTAGATTCGGTGCAGTTCTTCAGCGGTCAGTGTTTTGCCACTGAGCGCTGGATTCTTAGAAAGCGCGGGGTTACTCATGAGTCACGGGATCCTTCACGGGTCGAGTGTGTGTTCTCAGACTATCGAGCGGCAGTGTCATTTTGCTGAGACTTTTTGAACGTTCTCACGCGGCGAACGTGTGGATCACCGTGCGATCACCGTGCGAGCACGGTGCGAGCGTCGCGAAAAGTGATTCACTCCCGATTCACACTTGTGATTTAGAGTGGCCAAATGATGTCAATGCAGTCTTCCGCCCCGATGCTGATCGGCCATCGCGGGGCCCCTGGATACCGTCCAGAGCACACCGCATCGTCGTATCTCTTGGCGTTCGCGCAGGGAGTTGATGCGGTGGAGCCTGATCTTGTGGTTTCGAATGATGGCGTCATCGTGATCCGCCACGAGAATGAGATTTCTGGGACGACTGACGTGTCTGAGCGCCCTGAGTTTGCTGAGCGGCGCACGACGAAAGTTGTTGATGGGCAGACCTTGGAGGGCTGGTTTGCCGAGGACTTCAGCTGGGCGGAGCTGCGCACGCTTCGGTGCGTTGAGCGGGTGCCAGATCTGCGTCCCGAAAATACTGCCTATGACGGCGAAGAGCGCATGCTGTGTTTGCGTGATCTGATCGAGTTGGTTGATGACTGGAATCTCACTCATGAGGCGAGTGTGGGGCTTGTCATCGAGCTGAAACATGTGGACTTTCTTGCGCGTGCGGGGCATGATCTGGTGTCGTTGATGCTGGCCGATCTGGCTGCGGCTGGGTGGAGCGATCGGCCTGATCTGCTGACGATCGAGTGCTTTGAGCTTGATCCGCTGGATCGACTTCGCGAGGCAGGGGTGAACGCGGGGCTCGTGTTTTTGATGGAGAGCAGTGGATGCCCTCCGGAGCAGGTGGCGCGGCTCGGCGCTGCGGCTGTCGAGTACGCCTGGTATCGAAGCAATGAGGGGCTGGATTCGCTCATTGGCAGGGTCGACGGGATCAGCCTTGCGAAGCGAGATCTGCTGCGCTGTGACGAGGATGGGTGGGCAGTTGGGCCCAATGACGTGGTGCAGCGCGCACACGATCGTGGTTTTGCTGTGTTCACCTGGACGTTGCGCCCAGAAAATGCATATTTGACGCCCGGGTTTCGCTTGGGCTCGGATCGGGCTTATGAGGGTGACTGGCAGGGCGAGTGGAGGATGATCCTGGAGAGCGGAGTTGATGGGGTGTTTCTTGACCACCCCGACTTGCTTGCGCAGGTGCTGCCCTGAGCGGGTAGTGCAGGTTCTGGTTGAACGGTAGCGTGCCGCGCTCGCCGGGAGTGCTGGGTTAGTTCGTTTGCGATGATCCCGCGGCGGGTGGAGTGAGTTCTCCGACGATGTTTTGTGCCATGAATGCGCGAAGTGCGTCGCCTTCGAGGCCGGAGTCGAGCGCGAAGGACAGCTTGGCGAGTGCCGCTTCTACGGTCATATCGGCGCCGGCGATGACACCGGTCGCGGCGAGTTCGCTGCCGACGGCGTAGCGGCCCGGGTCGACGCTCCCGGTGGCGCACTGTGTGATGGCGACGACCGGGAGCTGGGCGCAGATGTCACGGAGGGTCTGTGCCATGCCCGGCCTCGACATGGGGCCGTTGCCGCTGCCGTAGCATTCGAGCACGATGCCGTCTGGCTGGGTGCTTGCGGCGGCACGGAGATCCTCGGCAACCACTCCGGGGACGAAACGAAAGAGCACCGTTCGTGCTGGGGTGAGCCGGGTCGCGGCTTTTTTCAGGTGGACTGGAACTCCGGTGCGTCCGGTGCCGAGTTCGCGTTCTGCCCGGAACGCGTGCAAGTCTTCTGCGTGTGCTTTGCTGGCGCGGATCGCCGGGATGAGTGCGCCACCGAATGCGATGCAGGCGGGTGCGTCATGTGACGCGCGCACCGCTGCTCGAATCGCGAGGGAGAGGTTGGCGGGTGCGTCACTGTGGGGCGCGCCGTGAGCCAACTGGCTGCCGGTGAGCACGACGGGCACGCCAAGGCCATCAAGATCGAATGCGATTCGCGCGCCTGTGTAGGCGAGCGTGTCGGTGCCGTGGGTGATGACCACTCCGTCTGGTCGTTTCGTACGTACGCGTGCGCGTACGGCGCGGGCAACTCTGGATCCTGTTTCGGCATCGGCGTTTGCGCTGTCGATAGCTGGACTCAGGTGGTTGATCCAGTAGTCGATTCCGAGGGGCTCGCAGATGGTGCGCACCATTTCTTCAAGCGCGTACTCAAAATCGGGGTCGGGTGCGAGGCCTTTTTCGGTGTGGCGCATGCCGATGGTGCCTCCGGTGGCGAAGATGAGCACGGTCGGGCGAGGGCCAGGGGTGCCTGGGTGCCCGCTCTGTGGGCGGAGCTCTGAGCGGGATTCGTGCTTGGCAGTGCTGTGCGAACGCATGCACCTATTCTGTCTTGTTTGGCGGGATTGTTCTTTGCACGCGGATCCAGGGAGTGGTGACCGGCGGTTCTGCGCTGATCGCGCTGCTCTCACACGCGAGTGTCGGCGGTTGCTCCTAGACTTGGGAGTGATGAACGACTATGAGCTTTTTGCACCAGACGGGACCTCTCTTGGCGGGCCCGGTGGCTTCGGTGCCGGCCAGCCCGGTGCTGGGGCGGGCAGCGCTGAGGATCCGCTGGTCGTGGGGCTCAATCCGCAGCAGCGGCGTGCGGTTGAGGCTCGTGGTGAGGCATTGCTGATCGTTGCTGGCGCGGGTTCTGGGAAGACTCGCGTGCTGACTCACCGTATTGCGCAACTGATCCGAAACCGTGAGGCGTGGCCGAGCCAGATTCTCGCGATTACCTTCACGAATAAGGCTGCGGCTGAGATGAGGGAGCGGGTCGAGGATCTGCTGGGTGGCGATGTGGCCAGCGGCATGTGGATCTCAACCTTCCACTCTGCGTGTGTGCGTATTCTCCGCCGTGAGGCGGAGCGCTTTGGGTATGTCTCTGGGTTTACGATTTACGACTCTGCTGATTCGCGTGCGCTGCTCAAACGCATCATCAAAGACACTGAGGCAGATAGCTACGGGTTTACCCCGGCGAATACGAGCTCCAAAATCTCGCGGCTGAAGAACGAGTTGCAGGATTCAATGAGCTATCGCGCGACCGCGAATGAGAGCGATCCGCGAGAGCGCATTTTCATCGAGATCTTCCACGAGTATGAGCAGCAATTGCGTCGTGCGAACGCTTTTGACTTTGATGATTTGATCGGCCAAACGGTGCATCTCTTCCGCTCGCACCCCGACGTTGCGGCGATCTATCAGCGAAGATTCAGGCACATTCTTGTCGATGAGTACCAAGACACCAACCACGCGCAATACTCGCTGATCCGGGAATTGACCAGGGGAGTTGAGCCAGAAGAGGTTGAGCGGTTGGTGCCCGCAGTTCGCGATCGCGAACTTGACGCGAATGGTCGTATTCCTGGTGCCTCGCTGACTGTGGTTGGCGATAGCGATCAGTCGATTTATGCCTTCCGTGGCGCGGATATCCGAAATATTGTCGAGTTTGAACGCGACTTCAATGGCGCCGAGGTGGTGAAGCTCGAACAGAACTACCGCTCAACTCAAAACATCTTGAGTGCCGCGAATGCGGTGATTGGCAACAACTTTGATCGCCAGGAGAAGAATCTGTTCACCACTTCCGGTGACGGCGAAAAACTGATTGGGTTCACCGGGTATTCGCAGCACGACGAAGCTCGATTCGTTGCGGAAGAAATCGAAGACTTGCATCGTGGCGGCACGGCCTACGGAGATATTGCCGTGTTCTATCGCACGAACTCGCAGACGCGTGCGCTTGAAGAGCTGTTGATTCGCGGTGCGATTCCGTATCGGGTGCTTGGCGGCACGAAGTTCTACGAGCGAGCAGAGATCAAAGACGCGATGGCCTATCTTACGAGTCTCGCAAACCCCTATGACCCGATCGCATGGTCGCGCTTAATCGGTGTGCCCAAACGCGGGATCGGACCGATGGCTGAGGCGCAGCTCGCACATTTCCAAGAAAGCAACGGGCTTTCGTTTCATGAAGCGATGCTTCGTGCAGACGAGGTTCCGTTAGGTGCGAAGTTGCGAGTCACTGTCAAAGAGCTTGGCGAGTTGCTGCTCCGGGCTGCCCGGATGGCGGCCGGTGGCGGGGTTGATCCGGTTGCCGAAGCCGAGGGCGAGGGCGAGGCGCAAAAGAAGCCAGCTCCTGTTGCTGAGGTGCTGAAGCTGATACTCGACGAAACTCAGATGATCGAGAAGCTTCGCGCGAAACGAGATCCGCAAGACGAGGCGCGCGCCGAGAACCTCGAAGAGCTGGTCTCGGTGGCTCGCGAGTTTGATGTTCGAAACCCTGGTGCGGGCCTGCTCGAATTTCTTACCGAGGTGAGCCTCGTTGCTGCGGCAGACGATCTTGATGACCAGAGCGGCACGGTTTCATTGATGACCTTGCACACGGCGAAGGGGCTCGAGTTCAATACTGTCTTCTTGACGGGCGTTGAAGAAGGGTTGATCCCGCACCAAATGTCAGTTGACGAGGTTGGCGGCATTAGCGAAGAGCGACGCCTCATGTATGTCGGCATTACTCGTGCCCGCGAGCGTCTCTATCTGACTCTCGCGAGTACGCGTTCTACCTTTGGCGACATCAACGTTGCGATGCCATCGCGCTTTCTGCAAGAGATTCCAGAAGCGTTGGTCGAATGGCGGCAGTCACCGGGCGAGGTGACCGGTCGTGGGGGCACCGAGTCGCGGGCGCTGAATGCACCGCGCGGCGGTGGCGGCTACGGCGGATCGCGCGGGGGAGCCTCTCGTCGCCCAGTGGAATCACAGGTGGTGTTTGGCTCGGGAGGGCGTTCCTCCGGGAGCGCTGCGGTGAGCGAACCGGCGAGCGGTGGGATGCAGTCGGCCTTGGAGCAGTGGCGTGAACGCAAGCGTCTGGCAAAAGAGGCGCAGCGTTCCGGCACCGGTTTTCCGAACATGGTGGGATCGAGTGTGCGTGACAATGGCGATCTTGAACTTGTTCCTGGCGATCGCATCAAACACGACGACTATGGCGAGGGGCGGGTCACCGCCGTCACCGGCACCGGTTCGAAACGAATCGCGCACGCGGTATTCGATACCGTCGGTGACCGCAAGCTGTTGATCAAGCTCTCACCCATCGAAAAACTCGAATAGTAAGCTCAGTGGCCTCAGTGGCCTCAGTGGCCTCAGTGGGCTGGGTGGCACGAGCGACTTGGCCGCTCGATCACCCAGCCGCATCGTGCGGCATCGCTGCCGGCAGCGTCGCCACCCCGCGACACACAACGTTCCCTGCGAATTTACGAAGAGTCTTGACTGATCGTGTGTGCTCGCTGTCCACGCATGCATGGACGGAACGGCCAGAACTTGTAGAGAACGTGAAGAATTGCAGGCGTTTGCTGTGGCTCAGCCACTTTCATCCAGCTGCCGCCCCTCAGACACCGACACCGAGCAGTTTTGCACCCGGTACAGCGGTTCGAAGCAGTGAAATTGCAGTGATAGACTCAGAAATTGGTCGACTTTTTCTCGACGTCGAGACATTTTTAACTGCCTCGGATCAATCTGACCAACAGCAAAGGACAGTACGTGGATCTGTACGAGTACCAGGCACGAGATCTTTTTGAGCGTTATGGGGTGCCGGTGCTTGCTGGCATCGTCGCGGACACTCCAGAAGAAGTTCGCGCGGCAGCCGAAAAGATTGGCGGCGTTGTCGTCGTCAAGGCGCAGGTGAAGACCGGTGGCCGCGGCAAGGCCGGCGGCGTAAAGGTCGCAAAGACCCCAGATGAGGCATTCGAGGCGGCGCAGTCGATCCTCGGCCTCGACATTAAGGGCCACGTGGTGAAGCGTGTGATGGTTGCAGCAGGTGCAGACATCAAGCAGGAGTTCTATTTCTCGGTGCTGCTTGACCGTGCAAACCGTTCGTACCTCTCGCTGTGCAGCGTTGAAGGTGGCATGGAGATCGAGCAACTCGCGGTAGAGAAGCCAGAAGCTCTTGCTCGTATCGAGGTCGACCCCATCGTCGGGATCGACGCGGCAAAGGCAGAAGAAATCGCTCGCGCTGCTCGCTTCCCAGAAGAGCTTGTTGCCAAGGTGGTTCCCGTATTCCAGAAGCTGTACGAGGTCTACACCGGCGAGGACGCAACCCTCGTCGAGGTGAACCCGCTCGTGCTGACCGGTGAGGGCGACATTATCGCGCTCGACGGCAAGGTGTCGCTCGACGAGAACGCAGAGTTCCGTCAGCCAGAGCACGATGCGCTCGCCGACAAGTCGGCAGAAGATCCGCTTGAGGCAAAGGCGAAGGCGCAGGATCTGAACTACGTGAAGCTCGACGGAGAGGTCGGCGTCATCGGAAACGGTGCGGGCCTTGTGATGTCGACCCTTGACGTAGTGGCATACGCCGGCGAGAACCACGGCAACGTGAAGCCAGCGAACTTCCTTGACATCGGTGGTGGCGCTTCGGCAGAGGTCATGGCCGCTGGTCTCGACGTGATTCTCGGTGACCCACAGGTGAAGTCAGTCTTCGTGAACGTCTTCGGTGGTATCACCGCGTGTGACGCAGTCGCGAACGGTATCGTCGGTGCACTTGCCAAGCTTGGCGATGCAGCGAACAAGCCTCTCGTTGTGCGCCTCGACGGCAACAACGTCGAAGAGGGCCGTCGCATTCTGAACGAGGCGGCACACCCGCTGGTCATTCAGGCCGCAACCATGGATGAGGGCGCCGACAAGGCTGCCGAACTCGCACACGCAGCTGCCTAAGCGAAGAACTCGAAGGAACACAAGAAATGTCTATCTTCCTGAATAAGGATTCGAAGGTCATCGTCCAGGGCATCACCGGCGGCGAGGGCACCAAGCACACCGCTCGCATGCTTGCGGCTGGCACGCAGGTTGTCGGCGGCGTCAACGCACGCAAGGCTGGCACCACCGTTTCGCACCTGAACGCAGCTGGCGAGACCGTTGAACTGCCAGTGTTTGCAAGCGTTGGCGAGGCAATGGCGGCTACCGGCGCTGACGTGTCGGTCGCATTCGTGCCACCAGCCTTCACTAAAGATGCTGCCGTTGAAGCGATTGATGCAGGCATCGGCCTGCTCGTGATCATCACCGAGGGTGTTCCGGTCAAGGACTCGGCTGAGCTCTGGGCTCACGCCAAGGCAACCGGTAACAAGACCCGCATTATCGGACCAAACTGCCCCGGCATCATCACCCCCGGTGAGGCGCTTGCGGGCATCACCCCCGCCACCATCACCGGAAAGGGACCAATCGGCCTCGTGTCGAAGTCGGGCACCCTCACCTACCAGATGATGTTTGAGCTGCGCGATCTCGGCTTCTCAACCGCAATCGGTATCGGCGGCGACCCAGTCATCGGAACGACGCACATCGATGCTCTCGAGGCGTTCGAGGCTGATCCTGAGACCAAGGCAATCGTCATGATTGGTGAGATCGGCGGCGACGCTGAGGAGCGTGCGGCTGAGTACATCAAGGCGCACGTGACCAAGCCAGTGGTCGGGTATGTCGCTGGATTTACCGCTCCTGAGGGCAAGACCATGGGCCACGCAGGCGCCATCGTGTCGGGCTCGGCCGGAACCGCTCAGGCCAAGAAGGAAGCGCTTGAGGCAGCTGGCGTGAAGGTTGGCAAGACTCCAACCGAGACCGCCGAACTGCTTCGCGAGGTCTACAACGCGCTGTAATCCGCGTGGGATCACGACTTGGGGGTGGGTGCCGCATGGCACCCACCCCCAAGTCGTTTTCGTAACGAGCAGTTTCGTTACGCGACCGCCTTGCCTGCCGTGGGGAAGGCCGAAGCATAGAACTCTGTATCGTCAAAGCCGGTAGGCAGTGCGATGCCAAACTCTTCGCGCGCCGTCTGCGGAATCGTCACGAGCAACATGCCTGCGTCATATTGATTCTCGTTTCGAGGTGTATCGACGAAGGGGAACCCTGCCTTCATGTCGGGGTCATATTCTTCGACGAATCGACGCATGTTCTCGGCGTTCTCACCTGTCAACGTCGCGTGCGCATCGGCGGCGGCAAAGTTTGCAAAGTAGTCGTACACCGTCCATCCTGCCCCGATTGCAGCGTGTATGGTGCCGCCGCTGTAGAGCCCCGGTTGCCCAGGGAAGAACGTTTCCAGGTGCAGTTTCGGGTGGCCGCGGCGATATTCCACTGTGCCTTCAGGCAAGAAGTCATAGTGCAGTTGATATCCGGTGGCGAACACGATCGTGTCGACTTCGACGCAGGATCCATCATCGAAGTGCACGTCGTTGCCTTCGATGCGCGAGATGTTTGGGTGCCTCGTGATCAGACCGTGAGAGAGCGCATGCAGGATGGTGTTGCTGACGACCGGATGAGTTTCACCGATGGGTCCCTCTGGTTTTGGTAGGCCGAATGCAGAAAGGTCACCAACTGTGGAAAGAATCACGTCCATGAAGGCTTCGGGGGCGAGCCCGTCCATCCACGGACGTTGCTCAATTTGTGCGCGACCATCCAGAAAGTCCGGCAATGCGACCCCAAAAATCTGCTTCGGGAAGAAATAGTAGGGTCGTCTGGTCGACAGATACGCTTTGCTCGCGTGAAAGGCGGCGTCAGAAGCGATATCGACACCGCTATTTCCTGCGCCGACAACCAGCACTCGCTTGCCTCGGAACTCGTCGGGAGAACGATAGTCTTTCGCGTGGATCGCCCGACCTGCGAAACCATCGAGTCCTTCGATCTCTGGCATCTGCGGCAGCCACTGGGTGCCGATGGCCGAGTTGATCCCGCGATAGTCGCGAGTCTCACCGTCAGAGAGCCTGACCCGCCAGTAACGTCCGAGATCGGTGTCGACGGGAGTTGCCTCCTCCACCGAAACACCGAACTCGCAGTGCGCGTCGAGTCCGTATGCGACAGCGAACTCATTGATGTACTGGTAGAGATCTGACCAGCTTGGATACATGGGCAGCTCGGTTGACATGGGGTATCCGACGAAGCCGCCCGCGATCCTCGATGAGATCATGCTGCAGGTCTCATACATGGGCGTGCCAGGGTTGTTGATATCCCAGAGCCCTCCGATGCCGGTGTGCCGTTCGACGATGTCTACGTCAATGCCGTAGCGCTTGAACGCGCGGGCAGCGATCAGGCCAGAGGGGCCGGCTCCGATGATCAAGTATTTTGTGGGAAGAGTCACGGTGACTACCTTTCGAAGAGTGACGAGTGGAAGCGAGTTGCTTAGGTGAGAATGGCTCCGCCATCGACAGCGAGCGTCTGCCCGGTAATGTTCTTTGCGCGATCGCTCAAGAAGAATGCGACTGCCTCTGCGATGTCTTCTGGCTCTTGCGGGCGACCCATGGGGATCGACTGATCCACGATCCCTGCGAACACCTCGTCGGCCGAGAGCGAGGCAAGCGACGGATCGTGCGCTTGGAGGTATGCGACCGTGTGCCGCCACATGTCGGTGTAGATGAAGCCCGGCATCACGGTGTTTGAACGGATACCGGTGCGTGCGCAACCGCGGGCGATCGCGTGGCTCAGCTCGATGACGGCCGCTTTTGACGCGCCGTAGTGGGCAAGCATCTCATTGCCCGCACGAGCCCCGATCGATGAGATGTGCACGATTGAGGCAGGGGCCTCAGCGACACGCATGAACTCCTGCGACATGAGAAATGAGCCACGAGTGTTGACTGCGAATACCCGATCCCACAGCTCCGGAGAGATTTCGGCCATCGGCGTGAACATGCCGATGCCTGCTGCATTGACCAGTCCACGGATTTCACCGGCGCTCTCCGCGCGGCGATACAGTTCGACAACCTGATCTGCCTGCGACACGTCACACGCCGCCACGATTGCCTTCGCTGAGGTATCGCGCTCAATCGTCTCGGCGACGGCCTGCAAACGATCCTCGTTCAAATCGGTCAGTAGCACGGTATCGAAGTCGGTCGCGATACGGGTCGCAATGGCCGGCCCGAGACCGCCTGCGGCTCCCGTCACAATTGCAAGTGTGTGTGCCATGTGTTCCTCCTTGAACAGTTCTGAGCGTTACGACTGCCAGTCTGGGCTGCACGAACGGCGCCTGTATATGTCGGAAAGCGTTGCCTCGCGAACGGAATGCTTAACGCCCCGGGATGCAAAGCCCGAAGCAGAGGCATAGGCTGGTCGCTACTGCCGTAGGCAACGTCGCCTCAGCACACATCACGAGGGGGAGCGCGTGAGTTACGAAGACGCGGTGCGGATGGATCTGAGTATTCGCGCATTGCATGCCTTTGTCACCGTGATCGACGAGGGGCACTTTGGGCGTGCAGCGCTACGGCTGTTCGTGACCGCTCCCGCGCTCAGCCAGCAGATTCGCCGCTTGGAGCAACAGCTTGGCACACGGCTGATTGACCGCGAGTCACACCCGCTGCGGCCAACGCTTGCGGGGGAGACTCTGTTGCCGCATGCCCACCGAATGCTTCGCGAAGCGCAAGACACCGCGGTCGATCTCGCCCGCTTGCATCGCCGACAAGAACAGGTGCTGCGCCTCGGTTTTATTAATGGAGGGCCCAATAGCCTCACTACCAGTCTGCTTTCGCAACTGGAGTCGCCGCTCGAATTGGTGCAGTTGCCGTGGCATGAACAACTGAGCGGGGTGGCGGCAGGATCGGTCGATGCCGCGTTCGTGCGGCCCCCGATGCCGCTCATCGATGGCCTGACCTTGGAACGGGTGGCGGTTGAGCCGCGCGTCGTCATGCTGCATCGCGGGCATCGCTTCGCCCAGCGGGAGCATGTGACAATCGATGAGCTCGATGACGAGGTCCACGTTTCGACGGATCGTGCGGCACCAGAGTGGATCTCGTACTGGGCCGTTGATCCTCGGCCAAGCGGAAGACCCGTACGATGGGGGCCACTCGTTCACAATATGGATGAACAACTTCAGACCGTGGCGGCCGGACTCGGCATCGCGATCACCGCCGCGTCAATTGCCGACTACCATTCGAACGAAGCCATCGCCTATGTGCCGATCCTCGGTATCGACCCATGCACCGTTGACCTTTGCACGAGAACAGGCGACGATCACCCGGGAGTGCGCGAACTGCGTGAATTGATCGCTATGACGCGGTCGAGCGGTCCTGCCAGATCGAACGCAAGGTAGCCTCGAGTTCGGGGTGCGTGAACTCGAAGCCAGCTTGCGCCAACCGTTCGGAAATCACCCAGCGGCTCTTCAGTACCAGCTCAGTTTCGGTGCGTATTCCGATTGCGCCAAGCTCGAGCATCCAGCGAGGCATGGGCGGGCCGAACGAAACTCCCAACACTCGGCGCACGTCTCCCATGAAACCATTGCTATCTGAGGGATGTGGTGCGCTCGCATTCACCGGTCCGGAAAGCTCGGGATGAGCCTCAAGAAAGTCGAGGATCCGGGCGACATCTTCAATATGAATCCAGCTGAAGCGCTGTGTTCCTCGCATTGCGCCGGGGGTGTGCGCCGTGCCTGCCGCCACGCGAGCACGAGAAATTGGCCACCAGCCGTCGTGCTGCGCGCCACCGAGACCGAGCTTGGCGAGGGTGCGCAGCGGTCCAAGCACTCCGCCATCACCGAGCACGATGGCGCTGCGAAGCGCCACCCGGCGGGTCTGCGGGAGCTCGTCCGCGAAGAGCGCGGACTCCCAGGCCTTCGCGACTTCCACCGAGAACCCGGTGCCGATCTCGCCGCCTGACTCAGTCATCGGCCGATCTACCGCGTGCCGGTAGATCGTTGCGGTAGAGGAGTTCACCCAGAGCGGCGGGGGAGAAGCTGCGTCACCAATGGCGCGCGAGAGCTGTCTGGTGGTGTCAGTTCGAGATCGAATAATCTCGGCACGATTGGCCGGGGTATAGCGACAGTTGACGCTTTTCCCGGCGAGTCCGAGCACCAGATCAGCTCCGTCGACAGCGGCAGCAAGACCGGCCGCATCGCCCCAGCGAAGATCTGCGCCAGATCGTCCCACCGTCACTACTTCGCGGCCCAGATCCCGGTATCGGCGCGCGAGATAGGTGCCCATGAAGCCGCCGGCGCCCCCGATCACCACTCTGCCGTGGGCCTTGTCGCTTTCATCCTTGTGTGGCATGATGCTGCTCCTTCACGATGCTGTACTCGAAGTGACCGCGGTATTCGTAGATCTGCCCGACCAGGGGCGCGTGTAGCGTGAGCACAATGCGTTGGAGCCCACTGACCGGGTCATATGCCTCTGTCAATCGCACCACGGGCGCACACCACCGGGGGAGGCGAACACGCAGCCTCCGCCAGACGAGACCGGCTGTGACGCTCGTCATTGACAGCGCGCCATCACGCACTTCTGCCTTGAACTGCGCGGTAACGGTATGCGGATCGCCAAGCCGATCAACGACCCCTGTGGTGTTGCGCACAACGGAATCGACCATCACCCAGGTGCCTCCCGGAAGGTCAATCTCGCGTCGCGCCACCGCAGCACCGATGTCGCTGCCCTGGAGTGACTCAGTGCGATTGATGATGTGAAACCTCACCGACTTCGCGTGTCCGGCGAACAACACACCGCGCGATTGCAGCACCCGTAGCAGCGGCCAGAGCCACCGTCGCGGCGTGCCGAACTCAGCAAATACACCCTCGCCAACCCCAATGCATCCTTCGGGAATTGCCGAAAAGTAGCGCCGGAGCGAGGGATGGAGCTCGTACATGCGCTCGCCGAGCATCGCCTCATAGGGGGAACGCCTCGTCATGCTCCAAGCCTATGTCGGATGCCAGCGGTAGACTTCACCTCAATGAGAGCACTACTGTCTGCGGTGATCGCCGCTATTGAGGCGGCCGCTATTGCACTTGCGGTGTTCGCCGCTATTGGCTTGCCGGTAGTGCTGATCTGGTGGGTCGATTTTTCGCTCGCCGCTGAGCCTCGCGATCTGGCTGCGCTAATTGCGGGCCTGTGGCAAATGACACACCTCGTGCCGATGCAAGTGAGCATGACTGCACATCAGGCGCTTGGGCTGGGTCTCGCTCCGGCTGCGCTGTCATTCACTGTTTCGCTTGCTCCGCTTGCGCTCACCCTCTGCACCGCTGCGCTTGCGTGCCGATCCGGTTTTCGCGCTTCGCGACGTGGCGGGAGCGGTGCGATATCGATTCTCGGCGGTATTCTCAGCTTCGCTGGTGCAGCCACATTGATCGGAATGCTTGCCGGAGACACTTCCATTTGGCCGTTGTGGGCTCGCGCGCTCGTTCCCGCCGCAGTGTTCGGTGTTCCTGCGCTCTGTGGCTTTGTGTTCGGCGCGGTTCGTGACGCGCACGAATGGTGGGTGCGCTGTGTGCGCGAGGCGCAAGGGATTCTCGTGCGGTTCGCTCCCACCGGTGCGGCAGCGTTTCCTGAGCGAGTGGCTGAGGCGTTTCGGCTGTGCGCTGCTGCACTGGCAGCGCTCACTGTGCTCGCAACGCTTGGATTCAGCATCGCGATCGTTGCCGGGTACATTGACATCATTACGCTCAGCCAGAGCTTGCAGCTCGATGCGTTTGGTGCGCTGATGCTGTTCTTCGCCCAGTTCGCCTTTCTTCCCACCGCCTGGGTCTGGACCGTCGCCTGGTTCGCTGGATCCGGATTTGCTGTTGGTACAGCGACTTCGGTCACTCCCTTCGACACCCTCCTTGGTCCGCTTCCCGCACTCCCGCTATTCGGTGCAATCCCGAATAGTTGGGGCTGGGTCGGTGCGCTCGCACCTGCGCTCATCGTGGTCATTGGTACGGTCATTGGAGGCTTCGCCGGTGGTGGCTCACTGTTTCGGCGGGCATCAGCACTGGTGGCAGTGTGCGTCCCCTTGGGAGCCTCGCTTCTTGCGGGGCTCGTGGTCGCCCTTTTCGGCATGCTCGCAAGCGGCTCCTTCGGTCCGGGGCGACTGGAACATGCCGGGGTGCACCCCTGGTTGACGGGTGGGCTCGTCGCAGCCGAGCTTGCATTCGGGATGAGTCTTGGTGTGTTTTCTCGGCGGATCGAGGTTGCCGAAATGCGGCTTGCCGCCGACGCTGAGGGTGTCTCGATGCTTGGTGAAGAAGCAGACTTCACAGAGACGCTTCCGATTGATCCGCTCCGGGGTGAGGTCGATCAGCGGATGGACTTTGACGAGCAATGGGGCCTTGAGCCGGCGGCTGCGCCCCCACGCAGCGGAAAGTGGCGCGATAGGCTCGCTGCTGTGCGCGATCGCGCGGGCCGGGAGCACAGGGAGAGCCAGGTGGCGCATCCTGTGTCAGCTACCGGCGAGGGTGTGGTTCCCGGGGCTCCGGCTGCTGCCGATGAGCAGATCACTGAAGAGATCGAACCGCTCGACGCGGCATACGAGGCGGCCCTCGCGAGTGCGGTAGCGGAGCAGTTTCAGGGGAGTGATGAGTCGCTTTCTGGCTCAGAAGTTCCGGCTTCACCCCTCTCAGCGCATCCGCTGGAAGCCGCGACCGAGTTTCAGGCTACGCCCGAGCAAGACACTGAGGTCGTGCCCGAGCTCGACACCGCCCCCGACCTCATGACGGGCGCGGAGCCTGAGCTGGAACTGGAGCCCGAGCCGGAGCCTGAACCAGAGCCCGAGCCCGAGCCTGAACCAGAGCCGGAGCCGGAGCCGGAGCCCGCTGCAGAACCCGTCGACGCCGTAGATCCCCTGCTGCAAGCATTCTCCTGGGACGCAGCACCGAGCGAGCCAGCGCAGCCGGAGCAGAAACCCGATTGGCGCTCACGCATGCGTCGGAAGCTCGACAGAGACTGAGTTTTCGGCGGCTGTTCCGCATCTTTCGGCGGCTGTTCCGCATCTTTGTGCGGCTGCTCCGCGCCACTCACGGGGCCGTGTCGCGCCACGCAGAGGGCCGTATCGCGTGATTCACGCGGCTCTCACGCGGCACTTCTGCGCGGCGTGTGCGGTCGTATTCGCCAACGCTTGAGCGCAACTGCTATGGTTGGCGTTGCAATCCACGGGAGCCCGCGCGCGGCGGGCTGAGAGGAAGCTCGCGAGCTTCGACCGTTCACCTGATCTGGATCATGCCAGCGGAGGAAGGAACTCTATGTCAACGCATGCCCGCACACTAATTTCTGGGATCGCGCTTGTCGCCGCAGCCGGTGTCGCACTCACCGGTTGTAGCGCCGGAGCCAACACCGAAGAAAGCTCGGTACAGGGCGAGACGGTCACCCTGATCGTGCACAACTCGTTCCCGAACGATGAATTTGCTGCCGCAGCAAGCGCAGCCACTGGATACAACGTTGAGGTGGTCTCGGCGGGTGACGGCGGTGAACTTGCCAGCCAGCTCGTGCTGACGCAGAGTGCTCCGCTGGCTGACGCATTCTTCGGCGTCGACAATGTGTATGTGTCGCGTCTCTTTGACGCAGATGTCATTGTGGGCGGTGAAGCAGGCGCGCAGGCGATTACCCAGAGCGCCACCTGCATCAATATCGACCCAGCCTGGTTCGATGCGCAAGGACTCCAGGAGCCGAGCAGCTATGACGACTTGATCGATGCGAAGTACCGCGGATTGACCGTGCTGCTCGATCCCTCGACGTCGAGCACAGGCGCTTCGTTTCTGATTGGTACTGTCGCCAAGTTCGGCGAAGACGGTTTCGCTGACTACTGGACGGAACTTGCTGCGAATGATGCCCGTATTGAACAGGGGTGGACCGAAGCGTACAACGGGCAGTTCACCCAGGGTGGCGGCGAGGGCACATTCCCCATTGTGCTCTCATACAGTTCCTCACCAGCCTGGACGCTGAGCGAAGACGGTGCCTCAAGCACGACGAAGGCGCTGCTTGACACCTGCTCCTCACAAATCGAATACGCGGGCGTGCTCGAACACGCCGCTAACCCAGAGGGTGCGAGCGCAGTCGTTGACTACCTGAAGTCACGAGAGTTCCAAGACACAATTGCTGATTCGATGTATGTCTACCCGACAGACCCCGAAGCGAGTGTGCCTGCCGAGTGGTCAGAATTTGCGCCAATGCCGAGTGCCCCGAACGATCTGACTCCTGCTGAGATCGGCAAGGGTCGCGACGCTTGGCTCAAAACCTGGAGCGCCGCCACCGGCTGGTAGTCAATTCGATTGCGCTGTGAACAGGATCGCTTGATCACATGAAGCATCAACACATTCAGGGCGAAACGGTCGGGCCTGTGTCCGGGGGCGGGAGAACTCCCGGCGAGAGCACTCGCAAGCGGTCAGCATCGCGAGTGCTCTGGTGGACCCTCGCTGCGGCCGTTCCGCTCTGTTTCTTGTGTGTATTCTTTCTCTGGCCGGTGGCTTCGCTGATGGCAGTGGGGTTCGGTTTTGGTTCGATCGGCGGTGGATCCGAGCTTGCTCCGGGAATTGAGCAGTTCACTGCGGTGTTTGCGGAACCTCGAACCTGGCGAGTCATCGGGCAGACCTTTGCGCAGGCGGTGAGCGGCACCCTCCTCTCAGTGCTCCTTGGCCTGCCTGCGGCATTCGTGCTCTATCGCTTGCAGTTTCGCGGTCGCGCACTGCTTCGTGGACTCGCGACTGTGCCATTCGTGCTTCCCACGGTCGTTGTGGGCGTGGCGTTTACTGCTCTGTTCGGCCCCGGCGCCCCACTCGGGTGGCTCGGGCTTGACCAGAGTTTCTTGATCATCGTGCTCGCCCTGAGCTTTTTCAATGTCACTGTGGTTGCGCGCACCGTTGGCGGCTTCTGGGCAAATCTCGATGGACGGGTCGAGCAGGCTGCGCGCATGCTCGGGGCGACACCTGCACGAGTGTTTGCGACGGTGACGCTGCCTCGACTGGCACCAGCGCTTGGCTCGTCTGCGGCGCTCGTGTTTTTGTTTTGTGCGACCTCGTTCGGCGTGGTGCTGGTGTTGGGTGGGCGCACGTTTTCGAATGTAGAGACCGAGATTTATCGGCTCACAGTGCAGTATCTCGATCTCCACTCGGCTGCGGCGCTGTCCATTGTGCAGTTTCTGATCGTTGCTGCTGTGCTGGTTATTTCAGGGCGGCTGCGCCGGAATGTGGAACAGGCAAATGAGCTGCGATTCGATGCCTCTCAATCCGTGCGTTTCTCACGCTCGCACCTTCCGGCTGTGCTGTGCTTCGCATTCACGACGATACTGCTGCATATGTTGCCACTGTTCGCGCTTGTAGCTCGGTCACTGCGAGATTCGAGTGGCGCATTTACCTTGCAGCATTACTTCCATCTCTTCGTTCCCCCAGCTTCTTCGAAACTCAGCGGATCGGTGATAGACGCAGCCATGCTTTCCGTTGGGATCGCGATGATTGCGACGTGCATTGCGATGGTGCTTGGTGTGCTGGTGGCGCTGGTGGTTTCCCGAAAACCGCGGGGACTTGGCGCTCGGCGAGCGATTGAAGCCTACGACGGTTTTGTGATGCTGCCACTTGGTGTCTCGGCGGTGACCGTTGGCTTTGGCCTGCTCATCACCATGCATCAACCTTTCGGAATCGGCATAGATCTGCGCACCTCGGTTGTGCTGATTCCGATTGCTCAGGCGATCGTGGCGTTGCCCCTCGTGGTTCGAACACTGTTGCCGGTGTTGCGGGGGATCGACGAGCGTCAGCGTGATGCTGCCGCAATGCTCGGTGCCGGGGCATTGCGCATACTCGCCACGATTGATGTGCGGGTGATGGCGAGGCCGTTGGGTCTGGCGCTTGGTTTTGCCTTTGCTGCCTCGCTGGGGGAGTTCGGCGCGACCGCGTTTCTTGTTCGACCGGGCTCGCAGACGCTTCCCGTGTTGATCTCGCAATTGATTTCTCAGCAGGGCGCAGAGAACTATGGAATGGCACTCGCTGCGGCGGTGTTGCTTGGCGTGTTGACTGCTTCAGTCATGCTGTTGGCCGAGCGCTGGCGTGGAGAGGTGGCAGCGGAGATATGAATGAGGATCGCATGATCGAAGACAGCGAAGCTCCTGCAGCGCAGGGCCTCTCCCTCCGTCAGGTTTCGGTGCGCTACACAAGCGACCGCCCGAAGCGGAGCAGCGAGCCGTTGCCCGCCGCCGTGAGCGACGTGTCGCTTGATGTGGCAGAGGGCGAGATTGTCGCGCTCACGGGACCTAGCGGGTGCGGGAAATCGACGGTGCTTCGGGCTATCTCGGGCTTGGAGCCCGTGAGCGGTGGCGCGATCTACTGGGCGGGGGAGAACCTCGCTCCGGTTCCACCGCATCGGCGCGGATTCGGGTTGATGTTTCAAGACGGCCAATTGTTTGCCCATATGTCCGTGGCGAAGAATGTGGCCTATGGCCTAAGTGTGAAGGGGATGTCGAAAGCGGAGCGCCAGTCACGTGTGGACGAACTGCTCCGCCTGGTAGGTCTTCCCTCGTACGGTTCACGGGCGGTCACGGAGTTGTCTGGCGGGGAGCGCCAGCGGATCGCGCTCGCTCGCTCGCTGGCACCTCGACCGCGATTGCTGTTGCTGGATGAGCCCCTGTCTGCGCTGGATCGTTCGCTCAGAGAACGTCTTGCCGTCGATCTTGCTCGGATGCTCAAAGAGACGGGAACGACCGCGATCCTCGTCACTCACGATCAGTTCGAAGCGCAGACGGTTGCGGATCGTGTTGTTGCGATGCGAGCCGGAACACTGGGGCATGAGGCCTCCGATGAGTGATCTTGACGGTGTGGGCGTGCTGCTGATTGATGGCAGGAGCGGATCTGGAAAGACCTCGCTCGCAGCGCGCTATGGTTCTGAGCAGACTCAGATATTGCACCTAGATTTCTTGTATCCCGGCTGGGATGGTCTCGCTGAAGGTTCACGGTCGGTGGCTTCCGTGCTGAGCAGTGGTGAGTATCGTCGCTATGACTGGGCTGCTGGCGAGTTTGCCGGTGACAGGATTCAGCTTGATCCGACTCGTCGCTTGGTGATCGAAGGATGCGGGGCCTTGACCGCAGCAAACCTCTCGGCAGCCGCTGACTGGCTGCAGCGATCGGCGCTTGGCGATGCCGTGGTGCGCAGCATTTGGCTGACGGGGGAGGAAGAGGTGCGGCGGGCGAGGGCTCTGGCGCGTGATGGCGTCATGTTTGCGCCGCATTGGGAACGCTGGGCGGCTCAGGAGCGAGCGCATTTTGAGGTGCATATGCCCTGGGAAATCGCGGACGAAGTGTCTCAGTGTTGACCGCACACAGCAGCACCGATCACTCCGCGCACTGAGTGAGCAATTTGCGAATCAGTCAATTTGTGGGGCAAATATTCCAGGCGCGAAATCATAATATGTCGGCATGGAAACCACGCAATCACGCGGCAGGCAGAGCGCTGCGAGCCTCACTCATCGATTGTTTCGACCTCTCGGGATGGTCGCGGCAGCGGCGGTCGTATTGAGCGGACTCGGGCTCTCCGGAGCTACCGCTGCGCACGCTGAAGCCCCGGCGCAGCAGCAATATGTGTTCACCGATCCGAACGGAACCGATTGGAGAGTTCCAGACGGGATCACTGAGGTCATTGTCGGCATTCGCGGCGGAAGCGGCGGCGACGGTGATGTGCGCACGGGAGGTTCAGGCGCGAGCTTTGCGGTGAAAGTGCCGGTCACGGGCGGCGACATTCTTACGGTGTATGCAGGCCAAAATGCGCACGGAAAACATGACTACCGTGAAGGTGGCGCAGGGTTTATCAAGGGTGGTACCGGCGGAAAAGGGAGCTTGATCGCCGAGCACGGTGGCGGTGGCGGCGGTGCCGGTGCCGTGAAGCTCAATGGTGAGCTTCTCGCCGTTGCCGGTGGTGGCGGTGGTGGCGGTGGCGCTACCGCGTCACCGACGGTCAAAGGGACTTTGCTGACTCTGCTGACCCTCTTCGAAGCGGCTGGCGGGTATGACAGTGCGCGCAGAGGCGACGGGGATTTCAAATATGTCCCCGGTGGAGTGAGTGGCAGCAACTGGGGGAGCGCGCCTGAATCCGGCAAAACCACACCCACGGCGGGGAGCGGATCCGCTCCGGGTGCTCCGGGAGTGAACGGAACGAACAGCACCTCTTCGCCTGGCTACCACAAAGCTGGTTCGGACGGAGGAACCGCAGGCACCGGCACCATCGGCGGCGGCGGTGGCGGTGGTGGCGGCGGCTGGCCAGCAAGTGGCAGCGGCGGCGGTGGCGGGCGAAAGTTCTGGCACTTCTCGGGTGGTTCCGGAGGCGGAGCCGGAATGAGCTGGGTGACCGACAAGATCCCCGGAGTCGAATGGGAGAGCGCAGCGTACTGGCCAGAAGACGTGCACGTCTATGAAGGGCCGATGGCGGAATCAAACACGGCGAAGATCTTCATCCCCATGACCTCGACCACCGAGGCCAGCGCGCCAGCTCGAGTCCTCAGCAATGAGAGCATTCCGTTGCGAGTGCGTACCTGGGATAACCGCCCAGGAAACAAACCGATCGACGGGTTCGCTGAGGTCTACCTAGACGGAGAGAAGAGCCGAATTGATTTCCAGTCAATTGGCGGCGACTACACCTTCCGTCTTCCCGGCAGGCCAGCAGGAACATACACCTTCCGTGTTGATTTCGTGCCCAGGTCCGAGCAGAGGTACTACAAACAAAAATCGACGTACTCATCTGACACGGTCACCGTCGAAGTCGTTGACCCCACACCAGAACCCGTCGACCCCACAGCGGTCACAAGCGACACGACTGCCGTGCTCAATGGCGAACCCCTCAGCTACGGCGATGTGGCATCGCTCTCAGGCGTGGTCGAGTTAAGCGAATCGGGAACATTCCCGCCAGCATTCTTGAACTTTGAAATCGACGGCGAAATGATCCCAGGTGATTTCGAGTTGTCGCAAATCGGAGAGACAACACTGACCACCATCTCCGGGCCACGCCTGACGCTGCCTGCGGGGTCTCATCGCGTCGTTGCAACGTTCCCTGGGGCAGTGCACACCGATCCGGGCGTGCTGCAACTGCTGCCTTCCGACAGCGTGCCAGTGGACTTCACAATTGCCAAAGCAGCAAGCTCGGCGACAATCAGTGAGGTCAACGGTGAACACCAAACTTCTGATCCGCTGCGCCTGGAAGCTTTCACTCCAGTCACCGTAACCGGGCAGATCACTTCACCGAGTGCGATCGCCCCAAGCGGAGATGCAGTGCTGCTCGCAGGAGAGCAGCCTGTCGCGACCGCAGCACTGAACGCAGACGGAACGGTCCAGTTCGATGCGGTCTCGGTGCCGAGCACCACGAGTGCGCTGAGCATCGCTTACTACGGTGACGCAGGGGGCAACTTTGAGAGCGCAAACTCGCAGAGCTATCCGCTTGAATTCACTGATGTGCCTACCTCAACAGAGCTTGAAGTGTTTGACACAGATGTGCGCGCAGATCAGACCGTGCGCATGACTGCGACAGTGAAGGGTATCGGTGCTGCGTCAGCCCCTGACCCTCGAGGCACCCTTGAGATTCTCTTTGACGGCGAAGTCGTTGAGTCGGTGTCAGCCGGGCTTGACACCGATGAGGACCAGAACAACGACCTCGCCAGCTACAGCATCGAAATCAGCGACCTCCCACTTGGTAGCCATCAAGTATCGGCACGTTTCGTGGCAGCAACCGGGTTCAGCGGATCAGCAAGCGATGAAACGGAGCTCCGAGTACGTGGGATCGAAACGGTGCTGACCCCCTCAGCCACAACGATCACTGGCAACTCGAAACAGCTGGACACCTTCACTGTCACCGCGCAGATCTCGGACACGCCAGCGGCCCGTTCTGCATCGGCAGCACCAGCAGCAACACCCGTAAGCGGGTATGTTCAGGCATACCTGGGTCGAGAACCGCTGGGCTCTCCATTCATGCTGGAGCAGGGCACCGCTGAAATCACCCTGCCGGGGCTGGCCGTGGGCACGCACGAAATCGAACTGCAATTCGTGCCTGAAACGCAGGGAATGCTGAAAGCTTCGGCACTCGTGCAGGCCACCGTGACCGCAGACTCCGGCGAGAGCGGCGGGCAGCATGGCGCGAAGCCTGGAACGCTCAGCAATACGGGTGGTGCTGATCCACTGCCAGTTGTGTTCGGAGCCGCGGCATTGCTGCTTGCAGCGGGTGCGGTGATCCTCGTGGCGAATCGCAGAAGACACCAGCAGCGATAGTTACACGAGCACACGTGGCTCAGCCTTCAGCACCCGAGCAGGTAGACTAGTCGGGTGCTGAAGGTCGTGGTCTTGATCTCTGGCGGAGGAAGCAACCTCAAAGCGTTGCTCGATGCCGCCGCCGACTCCGCCTACCCGGCGCAGATTGTTGCGGTAGGGAGTGACACTGATGCTGGCGGGCTTGACTACGCCCGCGAGAGAGACATTCCGACATTCATTGTTCGGCCCCGGGACTATGCAGATCGCGCCGCTTGGGGGGCAGGCTTTGCCGCGGCAATTCGTGAGTTCGCTCCAGATCTTGTCGTGAGCGCTGGACTGATGCGTGTGCTCCCTGCCGAGTTCGTGCGCGAGTTTTCGCCGCACCTCATCAATACGCACCCTGCGCTCCTGCCACTGTATCCGGGCGCTCACGCCGTTCGCGACGCCCTCGCTGCTGGCGCGACAGAGACCGGGGTGACCGTGCACATCATCGACGAGGGCGTTGACACCGGGCCGGTGCTGCGCAGTCGAAGCCTCAAGATTCTCGATGGCGAGAGTGAAGAAGAACTGCACGAGCGAATCAAGCAGATTGAGCGACCGCTGCTCGTCGAAACGGTGCGAGATATCGCGACCGGCGAGCTGACGCTCACCCCCAGCCACGCAGCCGACTAGTGCTGTGCGTCACCGGACAACCTGAAACGACTCACTAGGAGCCCCCATATGTCAGTCCAGAGCCACGATCCCAGCATGTACGAGCATCGCGACACCATTCAGGTGCGCCGCGCACTCATCTCAGTCAGTGACAAGAGCGGCCTGCGTGAACTCGCAGACGCGCTCGCCGCAGCTGATGTCGAGATTGTGTCGACCGGATCCACTGCCGCCACGATTCGTGAGGCGGGCCACCGTGTGACCGATGTTGCCGAGGTCACCGGCTTCGCTGAAGCGCTCGATGGCCGCGTAAAGACGCTGCACCCCGCCGTGCACTCGGGATTGCTGGCTGATCTTCGCCTTGCTGATCATCGAGAGCAATTGCAGTCATTGGGTTTTGCTCCCTTCGAGCTGGTTGTGGTGAATCTCTACCCATTCGAGCAGACCGTTGCTGCGGGCAAGCCCGCAGCTGATGTGATCGAGAATGTTGACATCGGTGGCCCGGCGATGGTGCGCGCCACGGCGAAGAACCATGCGAATGCCGCGATCGTGGTGTCTCCTGCTCGCTACGCCGAGGTGATTGAGGCAGTGAAAGCTGGGGGTACAAGCCTCGCGCTGCGCCGCTCCCTGGCAACCGAAGCGTTCGTGCACACCGCACAGTACGATGCTGCCGTAGCGAACTGGTTCCTCGATCAAGAAGACATCGAGTGGGGAGCGGCTCCGGTCGATGCAGATGTCGAAGCTGATGAGTCAGTCGACGCGATTTTTGCACAGGCTGAAGCGTATGTGGGATACGAAGTCTTCGGGCTGCGTGAGTCGGTGCTTCGTTACGGTGAAAACAGTCACCAACGCGCGGCGTTGTTCACCGAAAACGAGGGTGCGGGTATTGCTCAGGCGACTCAGCTGCACGGCAAAGAGATGTCGTACAACAATTATGTTGACGCCGATGCGGCAGTACGTGCCGCGTTTGATCACGAGCGTCCGGCTGTTGCGATTATCAAGCACGCGAATCCCTGCGGCATCGCCGTGGCTCCAGAGGATGCAAGCGATCCGATCGCCGCGGCCCACGAACTCGCGCACGCCTGCGACCCTGTTTCAGCCTTCGGTGGTGTGATTGCCGCGAACCGCGTGATCACTGCGAAGATGGCGGCAACTGTCGCCGAGATTTTCACCGAGGTGATTGTGGCTCCTGGCTTTGAGCCGGAAGCTGTAGAGATTCTGACGAAGAAGAAGAATGTGCGCCTGCTTGTGCTGCCCGCAGACTTCACACAGAACCCGGTCGAGTTGCGCCAGGTTTCGGGTGGCTTCCTCTTGCAGGACGCAGATCGGGAGTTTGCTCCTGTCGCTGAGTGGACTCTTGCCGCAGGTGAGGCTGCTGATGCTCAGACGCTCGCTGAGCTGGAGTTTGCGTGGCGTTCCTGCCGTGCGGTGAAGTCGAACGGGATCCTCTTGACTTCGGGTGGCGCCTCTGTGGGTGTTGGCATGGGGCAGGTCAACCGCGTGGATTCGTGCCGCCTCGCGGTGTCGCGTGCGGGGGATCGCGCGAAGGGCGCAGTCGCGGCGTCTGACGCATTCTTCCCATTTGCTGATGGGCTGCAGGTTTTGCTCGATGCAGGTGTGCGCGCAGTGGTGCAGCCCGGCGGCTCAGTCCGTGACGAAGAAGTGATTGCCGCGGCCCAAGCTGCTGGCGTCACGATGTACTTCACCGGCGAACGTCACTTCTTCCACTAAACCATTTTCGAACGGTCGAGCGCGGCCAGTGCGCACCGACCCGGTGACGGGAAGGTGCGCACTGGCCGCGCTCGACTGCTGTCGCTCACTTGCGCCGTGGCGCAGGAGGATGTCCTGCCCTGTCCTGTCCTGCCCTGTCCTGCCCTGCCCTGCCCTGCCACATCACTGCGCTCACATATTCGCACCCCACGTCGCGCTTGCCAGCGCCCGGATTCCACAGAAGCGCTCTCGCGGCAGATTCTGAGGGTCTGAGGATATGCTGAGAGCATGGAGATTCTGAGGAACGTACTTCTGGTGTTGCACATTATCGGCTTCGCCGGAATCTTGGCAGGCGTCATGATGCAGATGCCTAAGGTGAAGGAAGGCACTGCGAAGATCAACGGTGCGATTCTGCACAGCTCGTTGCTGATGCTGGTGACCGGCCTTGGTTTGGTCGGCATGATGTATGCCCGTGACCTTGAGCCGAACAACATGAAGATCGGCGTGAAGACGCTGGTACTCGTGGCCATGCTGGTGCTTGCTCTCGTGAACAAGAAGAAGCAGAGTGTCAGCGCTGCGGTGATCGGATCGATCGGTGGTCTCGCTGTGCTGAACGTGATCCTTGCTGTGTTCTGGCACTAATACAGTCTTAACGAAGAATGATGAGGGCCGCACCCGTTTGGGTGCGGCCCTCATCATTTGCGGATCGTGGCGGGCTGATCCCCGTGCTGCGAGAGCTTAGAAGACCACTACGAATCTGGTGAGCGCGTCGACGAGCGTGCCAGCGAGCCCGGTTTCTTCCTGCATTGAGTGGCGCGCAGCGACTGCGACATCGGGGTGGTCGGTGATGATTCCGTCAGTGTTACGGCGAAGCATCTCGCGAATGCCCGCTTCGTCGTTAACCGTCCAACTGAAGAATGCGTATCCAGAGCGGTATGCAGCGTCCTGCATCGCCTGGGTTGCCGACCACTGCTCAACCACGACGAAGTCTGCGTCACTCGCAGGAATGTCTACTCCCGCGAACGCCAAGATGTAGCCCACAGTGGTGTCGGGCCGCAGCTCTTTCAACTCCTGCACGATCGGCCGATCAAGCGTGTGAAAAATGTTGCGCTGCATGGCGTCAAGGTCTTCCAATTCAGCGACCAGAAGCTCAACTCGATCGGGGGAGTCGAGTCCACCTGACTTCACCTCAATCAAGAGCGGCATCTCAAGTTCTTGCGCGCGCCGGATGTATTGCTCCAGTGAGGGGATCGTACCCTCATGCCCGAACTGGTCGCGCACCGTGATCGCGGTCAGCTCCTCAAGTGTCAGGTCTTTCACCTTCGCGTCACGGCCGGTGAGCCTTGAGAGAGAAGCATCATGCATCACGACGAACTTTTTGTCAGCGGTCTGCATGACGTCGATTTCAACAAGATCGGCACCGGCACGCACCGCAGCTTCGAGACCGGGGATCGTGTTCTCTGCGCCGCCATCACTGAAACCTCTGTGCCCGAGCACCAGTGTGTCCGGGTGTTGCGAGAGTTGTTGCATGGTGCCAAGGTGAAAGAATCCCAAGCCAATGGTGAGCACGATCGCCCCTGCACCGAGGGCAAGGCTACGGCGACGATGGCCCGTCACTGACGGAGTCCCGAGTTGATTCTGTGGGAGAGGGTGCGGGGCGTCCACGGTGGCTGCATCGAGGATCGCGTGGGCCGCGAGGGGCTGCAAATCTGGTGCGAGCTGATCCTCGCGCTGCATCACCAAAGCGAGCAGTACGGCGCCCAACAGCGAGACCACGAGCGCGGTGAGGAGCATGCCGAGTAATTGCGCTGCCCCAAGGCTGAAGGCGGCGACTCCGGCAGAAGCGGCAGGCAGTACCTCATCACTGATCGCGGTGGGGGCGATGGCGAGTGCGGTCAATAGCAGCGTGGCGAGACCCGCGGCGAGCAGGATGAGCAGCACAGCGAGTGCGAGGCGCACTGCGGCCCAGCCGCGAGTGAGCCGCCAGCTCTGCCGCATGGCTTTGCCTCCGGTGGCGCGGCTCAATACGAAGATTGGCAGGCTCAGTGCAAAACGGAGGTTCAGAAGTGCGAGCAACAGCATGAAGCCGGTCCAGATAGCCGCGCTGACGGGGCTCTTCATCAGCTCACCTGAGATGAAGCTTGGCACAGCGATGCCCTGTGACAGCGTCGAAGCGAAGCCGAATCCGCTCAGCGGAAGAATAAAAAAGAGATAGATAAACAGCGAAAAAGAGGATGGTCGAACGAGCTTTCGCAGAATGTTGGTCGTGTCGTTCCAAATGAGTCGAGTGGTGAGCGGTTCTTCGCGGTAGGCGCGACGCAGCATAAGCACGAGCACGATGAACTGCAGTGAAGCGACCCAGAAAGCGAGCAGCATGATCACCACGATCAGGGCGAGGGTGATACCAATGCTGCCGTTGAAGTGCAGTGCGCTGAAATCGAGCGCGACCAACCCATTGGCGCGGAGCGCCTCGCGGAAGAGCCAGGCGATGAGCGGGCTTACGAGAACGAGCATGACCAACTGGAATCCCAGCATCACGGTCAGAAGCGGCAACCAAGCGTGTCGCACGGTGCGCACGCCGGTGCGCAGGAGCGAAAACGGCGAAATGCGATCCATTTCTTAATCATATTGCTGTGCGCGTTTTGAACCGTTGCTTGGAGGCCCTTGAGTCAGGTGTCAGTGCGTCGAGGTATCTTTGGCTGAGGAGCTTCGTGACGCGGTCTGTCCGCGCGAGCAGGAGGGATCCACTGATGAGCAATCTTGATGCATCGCCTACCGAGTCCGTTCTCGGTGCTGGTGAACCATGTGATTCTGTCGAGGTGCTCGATCCTCGGTTGGTGCCATTGGGTGGGTTGCGTGCGATGACGGTGTATCGCACTCTCCCGCAGCGCAGTCGATCGCTCGTTGGCGCCTGGTGCTTTCTTGATCATTACGGTCCCGACGACGTGTCTGAGACGGGCGGCATGACAGTCGCGCGGCATCCACATACCGGTCTCGCGACGGTATCGTGGCTCTTTGCCGGAGGCATAGACCATCTTGACTCCGGCGGGGTCGCGGCTGAGGTTCGCCCGGGTGAGTTGAACCTGATGCGGGCCGGGCGCGGCATCACCCACCAAGAAATCAGCACACCAGACACCGCAGTGCTGCACGGAGTGCAGTTGTGGTACGCGCTTCCTGATTCTGCCCGCCGTGAAGAGAACGGATTTGCCCACTACGAGCCGACGCCAGTGCGCATGCCGGGTCTCACGGCGAGCGTGTTCATCGGTGAACTATTGGGTTCGGTGTCGCCTGTCGACACACGAACGACAGAGCTGTTGGGAGCCGAGCTGACGCTTGCTCCCGGAGCGAAGGTGTCGATCCCGGTTCGCAATGATTTTGAATATGCGGTGCTTGCCGAGTCGCATCCGATCGTGCTCAATGACTCTCCTGTCGCGCACCGCTCACTTGGCTATGTGCCAACCGGATCAGACACTCTCGTATTGAGCGCGGGGGAGTCCGGGGGGCGCGCAATCCTGCTCGGCGGGGTGCCCTTCCCCGAAGAAATCATTATGTGGTGGAATTTCATCGGAAGAACCCACGAAGAGATCGTGGAGTTTCGGCGTCGGTATCAGGCCGAGCTTGGTTTTGAAGAAGCTGACCTCGAAGACGCAGGAAAGCGACCGCTCTACGGCGATTTTCCTGAGGGGCAGCGTTCGCCGATTCCCGCTCCCGTGCTTCCACTCACCCGATTGCGGCCGCGAAAATAGTGAGGCCTTCGGGGTGGGCAGGAATTACTCTTCGCGCCAGCCTGTGGCAACGTCTACCCAGCCAGCAGCTTCACTGAGCGCTTCCAACTCGGCAACGGGCAATTGCACCGCAGAGGTGCTGGTGCCTGCAGCCGGATACACCGTGTCAAAGCGGCGAAGGGATGCATCGAGGTAGACCTGCGCGGTTTCAGGGTTTACGAACGGGCATACCCCGCCAACGGGGTGGCCGGTGAATTCGTGCACGTCTTCGGCGCGAAGCATTCGCGGCTTTCCGCCGAAGGCTCGTTTGAACGCGCCACCGTTCACCTTGGCATCTCCCGCGGCAACGATGAGCACGGCTGAGCCCTCGGTATCAGGCGAGTAAAACCCGAGGGTCTTGGCAATTCGTGCGGGTTCGGTGCCCACTTTTTCCGCCGCAAGCTCAACTGTGGCGCTCGACTCGGCAAACTCAAGAATCTCGCCAGTCCAGCCGCGTTCTGCGAGGTATTGACGTACTGCCTCGGTGCTCACTTGTTGCCCTCTCCTGATTCTGTCACGGTGCCTCATTGCCAGCGCGACCGCACCAGCATAACCCGACTTCACCTGGAGCGAGAAGTGTGCTGCGGCTGACTTCGATTGGCGAATCCCGCTGGTGAATGCTCCTAAAACAGCCGGTTCGCTGTGGCGGGCGGCGGTTCTTCGAGGGTGAGGAGTGCTCGCTTGCGGGCCAGGCCACCGGCGTATCCGGTGAGCGATCCATCTGCGCCCAGCACACGGTGGCAGGGGACACACACGCTCAGCGGATTGTGCCCCACTGATTGCCCCACTCGTTGTGCGTAGCCGACGTTGCCGAGTGTTCGTGCGATGGCACCGTAGCTGGTGGTGTGACCGTAGGGGATGTCGCGCAGGATCCTCCAGACCCGCTGTGAGAACTCGTCGCCCTGTGGCTCCAGCACCAGGTCAAAGGTCTTTCTCTCACCCGCGAAGTACTCGCCCAATTGTGTGGCAGCCTGCGCGAGCGTGGGATCCTCATCACCTGATAGCTCTCGGCCAAAACTTGAGGCCTCTGGCAGGTAGCGCTGGTCGTCGAAGTAGGCGCCGACGAGTGCGGCATCAGTGGCGACCAGGATCATCGTGCCGAGCGGCGTTTGCTCGCGAAGGAATCTGGTGCTCACGCCGACCACAATACTCTTGCGCCATTCGGTTTGGGAGGAGCAACGATAGCGGCGATAGCGGGAGCAACAGCGATAGCGGGAGCTGCGGCGAAGGCGCGCGCAGCAGTGAACCCGAGTGCGGTGGGAGTGGTGGAGGTGGATGAGTGGTGCTCGCATCTGGAGTGCACCTGTGCGAAATAGCAAGAGCCGGGCCTTCGCCAGCGAGGGGAGAACGGATAGGGTGAAACGGTGAGGCGGGTCGCGGTGGTAGTGCTTGAGGGGGCGAAGCCTCTTGACGTGGGTATTCCCGCGCAGGTGTTCGCCACGCGAGCCAGCATGCCGTACTCGGTGCAGGTGTGCGGGGTGCGGGCAGGGCTTGTTGCCGGCGCCGATGGGCTTTCCTACCATGTCGAGCGCGGTCTGGAGGCACTCGAAGAGGCAGACATTGTGTTCATTCCTGGCTATGTCCGGCCCGACACCCAGTCTCCACCGCAAGTGTTGCTTGACGCATTGCGTGCCGCTCACGCGCGCGGCGCGAAGCTCGCAGCGATCTCAACCGGGGCGTTTGCGCTCGCCGCCACGGGGTTGCTTGACGGGAAGCGAGCGACGACGCACTGGCATTACACTGCCGCATTCTCAGAGCGCTTCCCACACGTTGCGCTGAACGAGGGTGTGCTCTTCGTGGACGAGGGGCAGGTGCTCACCTCGGCTGGGGCTGCGTCTGGGATTGACCTGTGCTTGCACATTCTGCGCGACGAGTTAGGGCTGTCTGCGGCCAATCACGCGGCAAGAAGACTGGTGGCTGCACCCTATCGCAGCGGAGGGCAAGCCCAGTTTGTGCCCCGAAGCGTTCCCGCGCCGAGTGGGGAGCGTTTTTCGGCAACGCGCGAGTGGGCGCTGACTCTTCTGCATGAACCATTGAGTATTGCCGATTTGGCCGCACACGCGATGGTCTCGCCGCGCACGTTTTCGCGTGCCTTCCGAGAGGAAACCGGGTACACGCCCATGCGTTGGGTGATGCGAGCGAGGCTCGATCTTGCGCGTGAGCTGCTCGAGAAATCGACGCTCAGCATCGATGAGATTGCCGATCGGGTTGGACTGGGCACCGGCGCGAATCTTCGTCTGCATTTTCGTGCGGTGCTGGGAACTACGCCGAGTGAGTATCGGCGAACGTTTACTCGCGGGGAGTAGCGGCCGAAGTTGAATTCGTGCGAGTCGAAGCGTGACTGTTGAGACAAAAGGTGCCAAAACGTGGGCCTCGATCCGCTCTGGCGCGATCCTTTCGCATATCGGCATTCTTGCCACTGTGATGTCGTGAACCGACGCGTCAGAATGGAGCCAGAAACAACGAGTCAACACAGAAAAGAGCTAGGCGCATCATGACTGGGCGTATTGCAATCAATGGCTTCGGACGAATCGGACGAGGCGTGCTCCGCGCGATCCTTGACCAGCAGCTTGACCTTGAGGTTGTCGCGATCAACGACCTCACCGACGGCGCACAACTCACTCGTCTCTTCAACTTCGACTCAGTGTACGGTCGCTCGGCGCAGCGCGCGACGCTCTCTGGCGATCAACTGCTCGTCGGGGATCAGCGCATCACCCTGCTTGCTCAGCCCGACCCCAGCAAGCTCCCGTGGGGCGAACTCGGTGTCGAAGCTGTACTTGAGGCTACCGGTCGTTTCACGGCCGCCGACAAAGCGCGAACTCACATTGAAGCAGGGGCGTCGCGGGTGCTTGTAAGCGCACCTTCATCGGGTGCCGATGCGACCCTGGTCAAAGGGGTGAACTGGAATAGCTACGATCCTGAGCGTCATCAGGTCATCTCAAACGGTTCGTGCACGACAAATGCGCTCGCGCCGCTCGCAAAAGTGCTGAACGACCTCGCCGGGATCGAACAGGGTTTCATGACGACCGTGCACGCCTACACCCAAGACCAGAACTTGGTTGATGCGCCGCACGCTGATCCGCGGCGTGCTCGTGCCGCCGGACTGAATATCGTGCCGACCTCGACGGGGGCTGCGAAGGCGATCGGAAAGGTGCTGCCAGAACTTGAAGGCAAGCTCAGCGGTGACGCGATCCGGGTTCCCATTCCAGTGGGGTCAATCGTTGAGATCAACGCATTCTTGTCTCGCGAAGTCACCGCCGATGAACTCCTGGATGCGTATCGCACCGCAGCGAGCGGCGAACTTGCTGGGGTGCTTGAGTTCTCCGAGGATCCGCTGGTCTCGAGTGACATTGTCGGAGAGGCGGCTTCGTCGATCTTCGATTCGGGTCTGGCTCGGGTCGCTGGACGGCATGTGAAGGTGTCGTCTTGGTACGACAACGAGTGGGGGTTCTCGAATCGCGCGGCCGAGACGCTCGCGATGCTGACGAGCTAGCGCTTCTCCCGATGCGGTGCGCGAAATGGGTGGGCGAATTGGCCCATCCATTTCGTATTTTTCGGTCAACTGCTAGTCTGAATTCGGCTTAACGAAGAGCCGCGGCGGTGGTGCACACCGTCGACTTTCACAACGGATCGTCCGGCACGTACCTGCCGGTGGAGGAAATATCATGGCATCAGTGACGTTTGATGGAGTGTCCCGCGTTTACCCGGGCAACCCAAAACCTTCGGTCGACTCCCTCGACCTCGACATCGCAGACGGCGAATTCTTGGTGTTGGTCGGTCCCAGCGGCTGCGGAAAATCGACCACCTTGCGGATGCTCGCGGGTCTCGAAGAGATCGACGGCGGGCGAGTGCTGATTGGTGACCGCGACGTCACCAACATTCCACCGAAGGATCGCGATATCGCGATGGTGTTTCAGAACTATGCGCTGTACCCGCATATGACGGTTGCAGAAAACATGGGCTTCGCGCTGAAAATCGCAGGCGTTGACAAAGTCACCCGCGCCGCCCGCGTGCAAGAAGTTGCCGAATTGCTTGATCTTGAGCAGTACCTCGATCGCAAGCCAAAGGCGCTCTCTGGCGGTCAGCGTCAGCGCGTTGCAATGGGCCGTGCAATCGTGCGTGAGCCTCAGGTCTTTTTGATGGATGAGCCGCTGTCAAACCTTGACGCCAAACTGCGCGTGCAGACCCGCACCCAGATTGCCTCGTTGCAGCGTCGTCTTGGAGTCACCACGGTATATGTGACGCACGATCAGACCGAAGCGCTCACCATGGGCGACCGTATTGCAGTGCTGAAAGACGGTGAGCTTCAGCAGGTGGGCACTCCGCGTGAACTCTTTGGATCACCCAAGAACGTGTTTGTTGCCGGGTTCATCGGTTCGCCCGCAATGAATCTCCTGCCCGCATCGCTTTCCGAGGGCCGGATTAGGTTCGCGGGCGAGGAATTCCAGGTAGTCACCGGCGGTAGCTTGGCGGGTGCCGGGGGAGACATCGTGTTTGGTATCCGTCCAGAGGATCTGCGTATTGCGGCTCCAGGCGAAACGGGCATCGTGGCCACTGTCGACCTCGTTGAAGAGCTTGGGGCCGATGGGTACCTCTACGCCCATCTTGAAGAGGGCGGTCAGCGTCGCGAGATTGTGGCCCGTGTTGACGGTCGCAATCATCCAATGGCTGGTGACACGGTGACCTTTGTGCCAGACATGGCTCATGCGCATCTCTTTGACGCGGTGACCACCAGCCGACTGAACTAGGGACTGCCTGTGTAATTCGCGGGCCTGGTGGCCACCATTTCGCTGAACGCGGGCCTGGTGGCCACCATCTCGCCGAACGCGTCCCTGGTGGCCACCATCCCGCCGAACGCGTGCCCGCCCACACATTGAAGCTCGGCCTCAGAAATGGTATTCTGTAAGGCCTGGCTTTGGTCAGGTTGGTAATTCCATAGTGTGTGAGTTGAAAGCCTGCGTTCGTGTTCGGTGAGAGCCGAATATGCACGCGATACGGGGCCGATCGGTTTCGACACGTCGATTTGAGACTGTGAGAAGCGGGTCGAGGATGCGGAGTTATCTCGTTAACGCTCTTCGCAACACATAGGTGCAAACGCTAAGCGCACCGACTTCGCTCTCGCTGCCTAAGCACGAGACCGAGTCCGTCAGGCCGGGTTTGCCTTCGCCCCGGTTCCTGGCGTCATTTAGAGGGCTTGCTGATGTGTCGCGTCTCAGGGCACATTGGGACTTTTTCTGAGACTGGGCCTGTCGTTCTAGGTGTTCGTGACAAAGAACGGGGCCGAGTAGAACGCCGTTACGAACTACACCCGTAGAAGGTGCGGAATCATCGAAGTGGACAGGGGTTCAATTCCCCTCGGCTCCACAACGGAGCCTACTCAGTGCAGTGCCGGGTGCAAGCCCGGCCGAGTATGGTCCGGGGCTTCGCTCACACACGGAATTACTTCTTCAGAGACCGCCGACATTCGGTGGTCTCTTTTGTGTATTTCACTCACGTTTGCGGCGCTCCAAGCGGATCAAAAGAGGTAGATTACTCTGTTCTGCTGCTCCGGCAACTGGCGCATAATGACTGCACGTCACTGATCAAACGAAATGGTTGGGTGAGTTATGCAACAGCTTGAGCAGAGGTCCACTCGTCATCGGTGGGTTGCAATCAGCGCGGCTTTCGCCGCATTCGCCCTTTTCGCCGCTGCGCTTGTCGCGCCGGTGCCAGCCGCACAAGCCGCCCCCACTGTGCCCTTCGATCAGAGATTCCAGACGAACGCGAATGGAGCTTTGCTCAGCATCGGCAATACTCTGCTCCAATGTCCAGCTTCAAGCAGTTGCACCAATGCGCAAAACGGTGCCACTGACGACAACAACGACTTCAATATGCAATACCTGGACGCCGACTCCGATAGTGGGACGTTCAATTCGTCCTCATCGAGCTTGACGCTTCCCGAGGGAGCGAGCGTGCTCTTTGCAGGCTTGTATTGGGGAGCACGGCTAGACCGTGGCACGAACGGTCAGACCGCCTCAGGATCCCGCTCACAGATAAAGTTCAAGGCTCCCGGAGATACCGCGTATCGAACTCTCCAATCCGGTGCAGAATTCGGCCCGAATCCCTCAAGCAATAATGCCTACCAAGAGTTTCGCGATGTGACCGACATCGTACAGACGACCGGCAACGGAGCGTATTGGGGCGCAGATGTTTCGGCAGGTACGGGAAAGGATCGTTACGCCGGATGGGCGCTGACGGTCGCATACTCCGCGCCAGGACTGCCGCTTCGTAACCTCACCGTCTTTGACGGATTCAACGTGGTGCAGGGAGGTCGGCCACAGACCGTGACTGTGCGTGATTTTCTTGCCCCGCCATCAGGCACCGTTGACACACAGCTCACCATGGTGGCATACGAGGGGGATCTCAGCCAGACCGGCGACTCCACAAAGCTGAATCGCACACAGCTTGCAACTTCGCTCTCGCCGGGATCAAACTTCTTCAATTCCTCAAATGACCTCAACGGCACTTCTGTTCCCGCATCCTCGCGGATTCCCGAGTACCGAAACATGCTGGGATTCGATGTGAAGAATCTGGGTGCCTCTGGCGCAATTGGCAATAGCGACACCGAAGCCACCTTTACCTTTTCGAGCGATGGTGATGTGTATTACCCGGGAGTGGTCGGCCTGGCGATCAATCTCTATGCGCCAGATTTCACGACTTCTTCGAAGTCCGTAGTCAACCTGAACGGGAACACGCCCGCTCGGCCCGGCGATGTGTTGCAATACACCGTCAGCCACCCCAACACAGGGCAAGATGACGCGGTCAACGCTGTGTCTACGGATGCGATTCCACCCAATACCACCTATGTTGCTGGATCGATGCGCTATACCGCCGCGCCAGGGCAGGCATCGATCGCACTCACAGATGCGGTAGACGGCGATGCTGGCGATGTGACAGACAATCTGGTCACCGTTCGGGTGGGTTCGGGAACAGATTCCCGTATTGCGATTGGTGACGCCCCTGCGTACTCATTCCGGGTCAAAGTGAATGAAGCAGCGGCTGGAACCACAGTCACGAACATCGCACACCTGGGGTACACCACTGATACGACAGGTACTGATGCCACGTACACGACGAACCCAGCCTCGGTGCCTGTTGCAGAAGTCGCCGATGTGCAAATTCGCAAAGAACTTTCACCGGATCAGGTGGCCGCCGGAGGCGAAGTGACAGCGACACTGCTGGTCACGAATCGAGGGCCAAGCGAAGCGACAGACGTAGTTGTGAGCGATCCAATTCCTGCTGGCTGGAACAACGTGCAAGCTTCGAGTGAGCAGGGAAGTTGCACAATTACTCACGGCACTGTGGTGTGTGATCTGGGCGAGCTTGCCGACGGTGCTGAAGTCACCATCACCCTCACCGGCACTACTGATCCCGGATCAAGTGCAACGGCACTTTCGAATGTGGCGACGGTGACTGCCTCCACCTTCGACCCGGCGCCAGCCAACAATGTGTCTGGTGATGCGGTGACGCTCACTCGATCTGCCGATCTGGTAGTGGCAAAGTCCGTCGCAGCGGGTCCATATATCCCTGGCGGACCAGTCAGCTGGACGGTGAATGTCACCAATAATGGTCCCTCAGATGCGTTCGGTCTCGTAATCAGCGACTTCTTACAGGGTTCAAATCTGGCAACGATCACCGGAGTGAGCGGGGCGCCCGGGTGCGTGACCCCTGGAAGCTCGGGTGTCGTGTGTAGCATTCCAACCCTGGCAGCAGGCGACAGCGTGAGCTTGGTGGTCACTGGTCTCTTGGCGAGCCAGCTGGTTGCGGGCGACACCGTGCAGAACGACGCCACGGTGACGGCAAGCACCCCTGACCCGAACGTGGCAAACAACTCCGATAGTGCAACGCTCACCGTTGACGCACCGAGTAGTGACATTCGGGTGACGAAGACGGGACCGGCGACTGCAACCGCGGGGAAATCGATCACCTGGACCATTACCGCGAGCAACTGGGGTCCTTCTGCCGCGAGCGGCGTACGCGTGACTGATGCGGCACCAGCGGGGGTCACGCTCACCAGTGCCAACACCACGCGCGGCACCTGCTCGATCACCTCGAATGCGCTCGACTGCGCCATCGGATCGCTGCAATCGGCGGGAACCGCCAACGACGGCACACTTCAGCCCGGCGCCGCCGCCGTGATCCGACTCACTGGGACGATCGATGCGAGCTTCGAGGGAGAGCTGGTGAACACCGCGAGTGCGACGTCAAGCAGCGATGATCCTGACCTCAGCAATAATGAAGCGAGCGCGAGCACCCTGGTGTCCCTGGCTTATGACCTCTCGGTGACGAAAACAGCAAATCGGCGTACCATCCCTGCTGAGCCCACCCCAGTGAACTACACGATTACGGTGACAAACCACGGTCCTTCGGCCGCGACCGGAGTGGTAGTTCGAGATTTGGTTCCACTGAGTCTCATCTTCGACGATGCGACCATGCCGGGCGGAGTCAGCTGTGACACGAGTCAGGCAGCGACCCCGCAAGCAGCCCCAAACCAGGCGCAGGGTCTGGTCACCTGCGCGCTGCCGAACACCGTGCAGCCGGGTGAAGTGATCGAGATTGCGGTGAATATGCACGCCGATCAGGCAATCACGGCGACGGATCCGATCTTGCAGATCGCGATAGTTGATGGACCAGCCGATACGAACCCCTCAAATAACCAATCGACCTGGACACTCGCGGGTGACCCTTTTGCAGACCTCGCACTCGCTAAATCAGCCCCAGAAAACGTCTTTGCCGGAGGCACATTCGACTACCAGCTGGCCATCACGAATCTCAACACTCCAGATCCGGGTCAAGTCGATCTTGATGCGATTGCCCCCGTGGTCTTTGACCGGCTTCCCGATGGAGTGAGCTTTGCCGGGAACGCGAGCGTGACGATTCAAGGCGACAACGAGGTTCCACTATCGGTCGCCTGTAGCGTCTCCTCCGTGGATGTGCAGCTTCTTGAGTGCCGGCTTTCAGACAATCTCACGGCCGGAGTGACCGCGACGATTCGGGTGTCCGTGACACTCTCGCCCGACACCGAGCCGGGCACTGAACTGGTAAATAGTGCTGACGTCGAAACCGGCGACATGGTGAACAACCCAGATGTGAACCTCGCAAACAATCATGCTCAGGCGACAAGCTCAGTGTTTGCGATTGCCGATCCCTACGTTGAGAACATGTCAATTACCCCGCTCGACAGTGCGCAGACGGGCGCCGGCTCGCAGTGGAAGGTCGCTTTCACCATCGGAAATCACGGTCCGTCAACTGCACAGAATGTGTCGTTGCGAAACCTCATTGATCCTGATGCGCGGCTGATCGATACGTCGTCACTGCCGCCCGCGTGCTCGGTGGTCAACACCGAATTGGTGTGTGACCTTGGAGACCTTCGCCCCTCAGACACCCCTGCCTCACCCGACGACGCACCACAGCTCATCAGCTTCACCTTCGCGCTCGCTGGCAACGTCGCACCCGGAAGCTACGAGGGATCCACGCACATCTCGAGCACCACGCTCGACTCATCGCTCGCGAACAATGACGTGTCGGCCTCCTTCTCAGTTACCGAAGCACTCACCGAGCTAGAAGTCACCAAGCGGCCGCTGACAGACATCACTACGCCAGAAGAGTCGGGTGCGCCGGTCGTGCATCCCGCGTTTGTTGCGGGAGGTCCGTTCAGCTACGAGATTACGGTGGGAGTTGCTGGCGGAGCGAACCACGCGAGTGCACGGAATGTCACTGTCTCTGACGAACTTCCGGCTGGCTTCACCGCGCAGCAAGTGAGTGTCTCGCAGCGCGGAAGTAGCTGCACGATTACTCCGCCGGGAGATCCAAACGCCGCGGGAAGCGCCATCGAATGCGAGCTGGGAACCCTGGCCGGTCCGTTGGGGGAGCAAGCACTGCCACCGGTGGTGCTGACCATCAATGGAGTGCTCGATCCCGACGCAAACAATATTCTGGGTGGCGATAAGTGGGCAGAGCAGGTGCCGAACACCGTCATCGCGGAGACTACGACCGCGCTGCAAAGCGGCGACGAAGACACTCGCGCGACCGCCTTCGTCGATGTTGCCGAGATTGCCGACCTGAGGGTGGTCAAGACACCGGATTCAAGCGTGGTGCACGCTGGCGGCACCATCGGCTACACCTTGACGGCGGTCAACACCGGGCCATCAGGGGTGGAACACGGTGTGATCTCAGACAGCCTCCCCGTCGGATTCTCCTTGAGCGAGGATCAGCCAGAGTGCGTTGCCCCTCAGACCACCCCGGAATTTGATGAAACGGCTGCATTGCCTTGGGTCGCCGACGGGCCGGGCGAAGAGTTCGCCTGCCGCATTGGGGCGCTCGCCGCGAATACCACTCGCTCGATTCACGTCGTCATCGACGTTGACCAGACCATCGACCCAGGGAACTACACCAATACCGCGGTCATTGGTTCGCTCGCGAACGAGGGCGACGATTCGAATAACACTGCGACCGCTGACGTTGCGGTGGATCGACTGATTGATCTCGCTATCGCTGCCTCTACGAGCACCACCACTCCGGCTGCTGGCCAAGACGTGGTGTTCTCTGGGTTTGCCGTGAACAACGGGCCATCGAGCGCGGTCAACACCCGCGGCGAGACCACGTTCCCTGCGGGCTTTGTGCCGGTGAGTGTCGATGTGCCGTTTAACACCTGTACATGGAATCGCGATCCGCTTCCCGACCCGGCAACCGCCTCATGGGAGAACTTCCAGTATGTGCTTCGTTGCGAACCTGCGGTGCCTGGCGGGCAATGGGAGTCGGGCGGATCAGCAACCAATGTGGTGGTCATGCATATCCCCGCCGACACCCCCGCGGCTTCCTATACTGCGAGTTCCACAATCGAGTCGGACACTCCCGAGCAGGATATGAGCAATAACCGTGCCGAACTCACACTGGTCGTGCAGCATGTGTCAGATTTGAAGCTCGAGAAAACTTTGGTGGAGCCGATTCCGATGCAGGCCGGACGTGAGGCGACCTGGGAGTTGACGGTCACGAATCTTGGAACGTCTATTGCCGACGAAGTGCTGCTCAGCGATACCGTGCCCGAAGGGTTGACATTCGTGTCGGCTGAAAACGAGCAAGGCACAGCCTGCACCATTGTCGACACGGGCGATGATCGCTCGATCGTGAAGTGTCCGCTTGGCTCGCTCGGAGTTGGCGACACGGCGACCGCGTATGTGACGTTCAAACTCGCGAACACCATACCGCTCACGCTGCTGTGCAATACGGCGCTTGTTGGTTCTGGATCGCTCGATCCGAATGCCAACGACAACAGTGCAGCCGCGTGCGGTCTGGTGGTTGAACCACCGGCGACAGACGTGGCCGTCACTCTCAACCCTGACACGCAAACGCTCACCCCCGGTCAGCGCGCAGAGGTGACAGTGACTGTTACCAACCACGGCCCAAACCTTGCCACCGAAGTGGTTGTTGCCTTCGACGCATCGGAAGGTCTCACCGGTATTTCGGTGCTTCCGGGCGATGCAGCGGTGCAGGCGGCGGCTACTGTGGTCTGCGACGGGACACCATTGAGTTGCCCGATTGGGGCGCTGCAGAGCGGTGATACCGTGACATTCCGGCTCGGCGGAGTCGCCACGGGCGCCTCGGGTGAGCAGCTGTCCCTCACCGGTACGGTCACTCACGGAGAGCCTGACACGAATGCCGTGAATGACCAAGACACAGCCCTGGTCTTGCTCTCGGTGCCCGGAGGCGGCGGCCAGCCGAACACCGGAGGCGCAACGATCCCGGGGTGGCTGCTTGCGTGCACGCTGCTGGCTCTGCTTTCGGGTGCGGGCCTGGTGGGGCTGCAACGGCGCAGCGAGCGTCGTCGTTTCGCGGGGAGCGATCGGTAGGCGTTCGCAGCGGAAGGATGTGTGCTCTGGGTACGGTCGGCTACGTTCCAGAGCACATAAGGCCTCGGTATCGCCAATCTTGGAGCGCGTGAGCCGAGGGAGTGCGAACGCGGAGGCAATTGCTGCCGTCAGGCGAGCAAAGCTCACGTAGAATGGGAGAGTGGATTGCCGCCCAAGCGGGTGGCGTTGGTGTGTCGGGAAGTCTGGTCGGCGAAGGTAAGTCCGTCGAACCCCCGAAAGATAACCGTGTCAAAACTTCGCAAGACTCCGTACGGAGCTGTGCTTTTTCCCAGACTCACCTCGTCAGCAGAGCGGAAGCGGATCGGCGAGATCCTGCGCAAAGAAACCGTTGGCGGCGTGCTGCTCGTGGTCGCCGCTGCGGCTGCGGTGCTGCTCGCTAACTCTCCCGCGGCCAGCGGCTATTTCGCGCTGCGAGACCTTGAATTCGGCTATGAGCCGTGGCACTTGCGCCTCTCGCTCGGGGCGTGGGCGGCTGATGGCTTGCTCGCAATCTTCTTCTTTTTGGTGGGCCTCGAACTCAAACGAGAGTTCGTCTCTGGTGATCTGAGAAACCCAAAAACTGCGATGATCCCTGTCGCTGCCGCGATCGGCGGCGTGATCGTGCCCGCGGTCATCTATTCGATGCTCGTGCGGGGAGACTCGGTGCTGACCCACGGCTGGGCGATTCCCACCGCAACAGATATCGCGTTTGCCGTTGCGGTGCTCGCGATCATCGGCTCCCGGCTGCCGAGCGCATTGCGCATCTTCTTGCTGACCCTCGCGGTGGTCGACGACCTGATCGCTATCGCGATTATTGCGGTGTTCTATTCGGGTGAGATCCAGTTCGCCTGGCTGCTGGCGGCCTTGGCCACAATCGCGGTCTACGGTGTTATCGCGCAAAAATGGCGAGACTTCTTCGGCGGTCGCCCATTCGCAGCCTGGCTCATCCTGCTTCCCATTGGCGTGATTGCGTGGGCATTCATGCACGCCTCCGGCATCCACGCCACAATCGCGGGTGTGCTGCTCGCCTTCACGATACCGGTGCTGCACCGAACACCCGCTCGCCACGGAGATTCGACGGCACGCGACGGTCACGACGGTCACGACGAAATCAACGACTTGGGTCCGGGGTTGGCTGAACAGTTCGAGCATCGCTTCCGCCCGCTCTCAGCAGGTATCGCCGTGCCGATCTTCGCCTTTTTCGCCGCCGGGGTCTCGATCGGAGGGGGAGAGGGGATCCGAGTGGCATTCGCGAGCCCGGTAACCATTGCGATTATTGTTGCGCTGGTGATTGGAAAGCCGCTCGGGATCGTGGCAACAACCTGGCTGACGACCCGGATCACCCGCACAACACTTGATCCTTCATATCGATGGGTGGACCTTGCCGGGGTGGGCATCCTCGCGGGAATCGGTTTTACCGTCTCACTTCTGGTCGCCGAACTCAGTTTCAGCTCGGAACTTGCCGAACACGATTACGCCAAAGTCGCGGTGTTGACGGCATCTGTGCTTGCCGCGATACTCGCTGCAATCGTGCTGGGGGTGCGCAACCGGCAATACGCCAAAATCAGTCGAGTTGAAAACCCTGACCCTCAAGAATAAGGGCCAGCACTCGTCGATCCTCGCGATGCATCACGCTCTCAACAAATCGGCTGAGCGCGTGATCCAGCGTGACGGAGCCGGCGCTGCCAGCGACCTTCTGGAGCACTGCGACGAGCGTTCTCGGGGCGAGGACTGCTTCATCCAGTCCGGGGCGACCGTCAATCTCGCGCTCGGTGCTGACATAGTCCGAGAATCCGCTCCCGTGCTGCCCCGAGAACACTTGCTGACTGATGAACGCGGCCTGTGCCGCCCTGAGCACCTCTGTAGTGCTCAGCTCGGCAGGCAGACGACCGTGTTCGTCGACAATTGCGGCGAGCGCAAGGAGGCTGTTTTCGATGGGCACTTCGTCGTAGCGCTTGTGTGCGTCTGGGTAGTGCACGCGGTAGCCATTTGCGCCGAATCGGTTCACGAGCTCTGAGCTGAGGCGGTCGATGCCCCGGTAGCGGTGCGGGGTTTGTTCGTTGGCTGTGGCGAGGATCGCAAAACCGGGAGCGATCAGCACCTCTCGGCCTGCGTCTTCTTGCACACCCAGTGTGTCGCCCGGACGCAATTGCAGGATGCGATTGAGGCGCTTCAAGAATTCGGCGGGCATCGCATTGATCTCATCGAGAATCACGGGCCGTCCTTCTGCCATTGCCCGGAGCAACGGGCCAGGCACAAAGACGCTCGTGGTGGCTCCCTGTTCGGCGCGGAGCTCGTGGCTGCCAATGACTTGCGCGCTTGTAATGTCTCCGTAGCCGGAGATGAGCTCGGCTTCGTGTCCGCTCGCACAAATGGCAAGGTGTGCGGCGAGGGCAGTTTTGGCGCCGCCGGTTTCGCCGATGAGCAGCACTGGCTCGCCTCGGGTGAGCGAGGGGAGTGCCTCTGCGATGATTCCGCGCATCTGGCCGGTGAGGAGGAGACCTGCGCGCAATTGCGCCCTCGCCTCTCGCAGGCGCATGGTGCCGAGTGCTTCAAGCGCGGCATCTCGACGAGATGACGTGGTGATCCGCTGCTGCCAGTGTCGGCGCGGCACCTGGTCTTTTGGGCGCGCGTCAAGTTTGGCGGTGAGCGAGGTGAGGTCGGGGGTGCGCAGGGCGCGCACACGCTCACGCTCCGCTGCGGTGAGTGAACGGTGCGCTCGGGCTGCCCGGTTCACGAGTTGTGCTGCCTGGTCGAGGCGTGCTTGTTGTGTCAGCTCTTCGTTGCGTGCGTGCACCGCTGCGCGCAACACGGTGGCGCGCTCATCAAGGGCGGCGTGCACGAGTGCAAGGTTGCGAGGATCTGCGAGAAGGTCGTCGAGCTGTGCTCGCAAACGGTTGAGATCGGCCTGTAGCTCTTCGCGGGCAGCATCGTCTTGTGCGCGTCGTGCAGCGCGCACAGCGCGGCGCACCAGGCGAATCTCGTTGCTGAGTTCAGTGGCTTGGACCAGCGCTGGGTCGGCATCGAAGGGCAGCATGCTGGTCACGCTACCATGACCGTGCAGAATTTGTGAGAGAGAGGATATTCTCCAAATTGCGATCCGATTGCTGCGGAATTCGCAGAATCTGATTCATTTGCGACGAAATCAGGAGCGCGGCGTCTGTGTGATTCGGTTAGGGTGAGGGCATGGTCGAAGTTGCAGAGGTTCGAGTTGAGCGTGAGCTCGCCGCCGCTCTGCATGCCGTCGGGGCAATGCTCGGGCTGCCCATCACCACAAGTGAACGCGATGAGTGGACGCTTGACGACACCGGCCTGCGGGTTGGGTTCGGCTGGTACGCGGCGCGCGGGCACGGCACGAAAGAAGCAATCGCGCTCGCCGCGCTGCACCTCTGGGAGGGGCCGCTCGAAGCGATCCGCTCACCAGAACGTGATAGACGAGCCAGCGGACTGGAGCGGGCACAACCGGACATCGTGCCGCTTGTGCGAGCGATCCGCAGAACCCAGGCGGGATTCGAACTTCTACGTGCGATGCCCGGATTGCGCGCACCGCTGCAAGCTGCCGTGGTTCGAAGCCTTCCGACCGATCTGAGCACCCAGCAACGCCACCTGCAATGGGTCTCGCTTGTGCTCGGACAGCTTGCTCCCGCGCATCTCCAAGCAGTTGCTGAAGACCCTCAGGTGCTGCACGAATGGCAGCTGATCCGAGCGCTCGGTGGGGAAGACGTGAACCCGCTGTTGCACGTGCTCATGCCCGATCCTTCGCGCACTCCACTGCGCCGCCTCGAACGTGCGCTCGCGCTCCTGCTGCCCGCGTATCAGCGATTGAGCCTGCTCGATATCGCCGATGCCCCCACTGTGCTCGGTGGCAGCGACCGGGCCGAGTTGAGTCTTGAAGCAGAAGCGCCACTGAACTCCGACGATCTTTCAGCGAGCGAAGCGGATCAGTCAGACGACTCGGCATCCGATTCCGACTCTGACCCAGACACTCCGTCACTGCGCGACGCGGACCAGCTGACCCCCTCTGCACATGAAGAGTTTGTGCAGACCGTGCTTGGAACTCCCATCCCCGATGCCAGTTCCGTGGCGGCGGCAGGGAGCGAACTTGACGCTCACGAAGTACGCGAGCAAACAGCACTCACAGACACCTCGGTCACGGCCGCGGCAGGCGCAGCGAGCGCCACCATCCTCGCCGACTATCGCGCGCGCAGTGCAGAGTTCGCAGGAGAAATTGACCGGATCCGGGCGCTCTTCGCTCGGATCGTGAGCGAGCGAGTCGCCTTGAAGCGAAGCCAGAGCAGACGGGCCTTTCCAGACGGTGACGAACTTGCCACTGACCGATTCGCGTCAATCATTTCTGAATCGCGTGCCGGGGTGCGTGCACCGAATGCGTTTCGCAGGCGCACGCTCGCCCCACGGTTGACCAGCGAATCGGGCAGCGCTGACTATGTGCTGCTCGTTGATGCTTCGGCATCAATGACCGGCCCGTCCTCTGCGGCTGCTGCCGACGCCATGCTCATTCTGCTTGAAGGCCTCGCAGCAGTGGAACGTGACATTGCGCACGCAGAGCAGCACACCGCGTTCTCGCTTGAACTCGATATTCGCACGAGTCTCATCGTGTTCGATGCCGAGGCCACTGTGCTGAAACCACTCTCGCGTGGGCTTGATGACGAAGTGCGTCGACGGATGCATGCCGAAGCACGAACACCCAGCGGTTCTACCAACGACGCCGCAGCTCTTGCCGCTGCTGCCGCACAATTTGGGCTCTCACGGGCGGGGGACCAGAATCTCGACGGGCGCAGCCGAAAGCGGATCGTGATCTTGGTGAGCGATGGCGGCACGAACGACACCGCGGCAGCGGATCGCGAACTGCGTCGCTTGCGTGCTTCTGGTATTGACATCTACGGTGTGGGGCTCGGCACTGACGACCTTGCTCAGCGCTATTCACCTGATGGCGTGGCTCTTTTTGACCCGAGGGAATTGCCTCGGCTACTTGAACGGATCATCGCGGAGCACCTGAGTGAGGTCGGGTAGCGTGGACACATCGCCGCGGTGTGAAACGGAGGTTGAGATGTCTGAACAGCAAAGCGATCGCGTCGCCCTCATGCGCACGCTTTTTCCCGAGCTCGCGCGCAGCGTTGACGAAGCCTACGCGCACTTCGCCGTCGAAGACGGCGCTGACAAGCTTGACGAGTGGATCGAGCGAGAGGCCGATCGAGTGCTCCCAGGTGCCGCGAGCCTCGTGATCGACGATGACGAACTCGCCGCCCGCTTCGATGGGGCCTTTGCCGATGCCCGAGGCGCAGCCGGGCTGCTGGGTGTTCACCTGCCAGAAATTGAATCGTTCGTGGCGGCGGGTGTGAACCTGCGACAGCTCGCGGACGCGATGGCTGAGGACGAGAGTCTGAGTCCAGTCTTTGCTCCCCACGGCCTCGGGGAGTCACGCTGGGTCGAAGCATTCTCCAAGATCGGCACACCGAGCGTGCTGATCTCAGAAGAAGCGTCCAGAGAGTTTTCCTTGCTTGATACGGTGCATCACCCGGCACCTCCAACGGTTCGAATGATTGACGAATCACATGAGGGGCAACGTGTGCCGGTGGTCTGGACGCTGCGCGTGATCCCAGCTGCGGCCGCGCCACCCCTGCTGGGACTGAGTTTCGCGAACGGTCCACATGTGGGACTCACCGAGATGCTGATGCTGCAATTGACCCGCGCGATCAACGGAGCGCCGCTCCTCGACAAGAGCACCTTCACTTGGCTCGCTGGAGGGCTCGCCGGAGGTCGCCTCGCTGCCAGACATGTGTACGACGCTTCAGAGCAGACCATTCGGATCACCTGTCGTGAGGTGGTGAGTCAGGGGCCGCACCTCGGCGCACGTCCGCCGCGGGCCTGAGGCCCTAACGCAGCAGCCCAGCGATCGCCCCGGCACTTGCGCCGACGGCGACGGCGACCCACGCCGGCGCTTTGCACCACAGTATGGCAGCGCACACGAGCGCGATCCCCAGGGTGACCACATCGGTGATGCCTGTGGTGATGAGCGGCCGATACAGTGCCGCTGCCAGCAACCCCACCACGGCTGCGTTCGCTCCGCTGAGCGCGGCGGTCGCGCCTCGTGCGGTGCGCAGGCGTGACCAGAAGGGCAGGATTCCAAGCAGCAGCAGCATGCCAGGCAAGAACACCGCAACTAGCGCCACGAGCGCACTCACCACCCCGCCTCCGGGGTGAGCGACCTGCCCGAGATAGGCAGCGAAGGTGAAGAGTGGTCCTGGGACTACTTGAGCTGCGCCATAGCCGGCGAGAAACTGCTCTGGCGAGACCGATTCTGCGATCGCTGGTTCAGCTTGCAGCAACGGCAGCATGACGTGACCGCCACCAAATACCAGCGCTCCAGCGCGTACAAAGGCGTCCGCGAACCGTATCACTTGCGAGTGCGTCAGCGCCGCAAGAACCGGAAGCACCGTCAGCAGGGCCAATAACAGGGTGAGGCACGCCCAGGCAACACGCCCGCTGACGCGCGCTGCGAGTGGTGCCGTCGGAAGCTCCCGTGCAGCTTGTGTGCGGCAGAACAACGCCCCGGCAGCGACACCACAGAGGATCGCCGCAAGCTGCCCGAATGAGCCAGGTACCATCAGCGCGAGCGCCGCAGCTGCAATCGCAATGAGTACCCTTGTGAAATCTGGGGTGAGTGTGCGAGCCATGCCCCAGACTGCGTGTGCAACGACCGCGACCGCGACCGCGTGCAGCCCCGTCAGCACGCCTGAACCGACTGCCCCCTCAAAGAATCCAGTGCCGACCGCGAACAGCATCAAGAGCAGCGCCGAGGGCGCCGTGAATGCGAGCCAGGCGGCAATCGCCCCGAGGTAGCCTGCTCGGCTGAGGCCGATTGCAAAGCCGAGCTGGCTAGAAGTCGGTCCGGGGAGAAACTGGCACAGCGCCAGAAGCTCAGCGAATTGGCGCTCGGTGATCCACCGCTTTCTCGTCACACACTCTTCGCGAAAATATCCCAGGTGCGCGATGGGGCCACCAAACGAAGTCACTCCGAGCTTGAGAAACGTCGCAAAGACGGTTGCGACGTCGCGTTGATGTGGAGGAGTGAGTGACATGGGCTGGATTCTAATGGGGTGCATTGGCCGGGAAGTGAACGTGCGGCGCAGGACACTGGGCATAGGCTTGAGCCAGTATCGGCGAATTGGATGGCACCCACATGACTCACCCGTTTCTGACCCGTGGCGGAATGCCAAGGGTATTTGCTCATCGTGGCCTGGTGCGCGCGCTGCCAGACGGCAGCCAGATGGCAGACAACACCAGAATGTCGCTTGCTGCTGCGGCAGCAGCGGGAGCAAACTATCTAGAAATCGATTGTCACCTGACGCGAGACGGTGTCGTTGTGCTGTGTCACGACGCTGATCTTGCCCGCATCGCGGGGGATCCACGAGCAGTGTCTCAGGTCACTTTTTCGGAGTTCTCAAGCCTCCTGTCAACCCGGGGCGGGCTGATCTCACTGCGAGATGCGCTGGAGTCGTTTCCTGAAATGAACTTCAACATCGATATGAAGTCAGACGAAGTGGCTGAGCCCGCCGGTGAGATCGCTGGCGAGTTTTGCGAACGTGTGTTGATCACGAGTTTTTCTGATGAGCGACGGCAGCGCGCGCTCGATGCTGCTGCCCGCTCGGCACGATCATTCAGCGAGGGGAATGCTGGAGTGCGCGTCCCGGCCTCATCACCGGGCTCTCGGGGGATCTTGCGGATCGTGCTCGCCACCCGATTCGGTTCAGTTCGCGCTCAGGCCAGAGCCTTCGCAGGGTTTGACGCGGTACAGATTCCTGTGAAGCAGGGGCCCGTTCGTGTGCTGACTCCCAAACTCATCGCGGCGGCTCATCGTGAGGGCGTGGAAGTGCATGTGTGGACCATCAATGATCCTGCGCAAATGCGTGAACTCGTTGACCTGGGTGTAGACGGCATCATCACTGATGTCGCGGATCTTGCCCTTGACACTCTCGGATAGCCACGCGACCGAGGCAGGGGCCGAGGTGTGTGCGTGCGTTGCCGGAAGGAACCGTGTGAGTCGCGCACTCGCGTGAGAAGTGGCGGTCTGGGCGCTCCAAACCGCCACACGGCGCTTACAGCAAGCGCTTACAGCAAGCGCTTACAGCAGGCGTTTACAGCCGGCGTTTACAGCCGGGGCTGCTCGCTGACGATTTCTGCGCCCTCTGGCAAGGCCGCGCCTGCGGGGAGCCGGACGGTGACGTAGCTCTCAGGGGCAGCGGAAGGTGCTGCCTGTGGTGCGTGCAGTTCGGCCGCAATCGCGGGAGAAGCCATTGCGTGCTTCGTGCTTGCGGAATCGTGATGGCTCATACGATCGATCCACGCGAGCGCGAGTGCCGAAACGATAAACGCCAGGTGAATGACAACCTCCCACATGACGCCATCGCTCGAATAGATGACCTTGCCGGAAGCATCTCGCACGATGCCGTCTTCCATGCGTCCAACTTCGATGAATGTCTTCAATAGGTGGATCGAAGAAATAGAGATGATCGAAATCGCAAGCTTGACCTTCAGGAGGTTCGCGTTGACGTGCGAGAGCCAGTCCGGCTCATCGTGGTGACCACTCACTCGAATCTTTGAAACGAATGTTTCATAGCCGCCGATGATCACCATGATGAGCAGGTTCGCAATCATGACGATGTCAATGAGTGCCAGCACACTCAGCATGACTTCGGTTTCGTCGATCTTGCCGGTAGCGATCACGTTCTCTAGCAGATGCCACAATTCGACGAAGAAGAGGGCCACATAGACGGCCTGGGCGATGATCAGGCCCAGGTAGAGAGGGGCCTGCAGCCAGCGGCTTGCGAAGATGAAACCAGCCAGCGTGCGTGAAGCCGCACCCGGGCCCCGCTCCGAGCTGCGTTCAATTGAATGGGGGGATCGCGCGTTCACTGGAGGGTCCTTTCGCATGGGCGTCTAATAAATCGTAATAGGAGCGATGCTGTGGCGATACTGGAAGCGGCCTGCCGATTCCGCGTGGCTTTGCCTATCCTCATGTCAAGATGTTCGGATTCATCCCGGGTGTGCCGCACGAAGAATGCCCGGGAGAGACCAGCCGTGAGATTGCGGGTCTGGTGGTCTGGGTGCGGGCCGCAGCACACACGATGCGTTGCTCCCGTTCTCGAAATCCATACCGGTGATCTTTTGGCATGCTGACATCGAGATCTCCTTGCTTATCTCGCCAGGAAACTCCGCCGAGGTACTTTCGTGAGGCGCACACAGCCCTTGCCGGACCTCTTCGGTGAGTCCAGTCGCGGGCTTTTGCGGTGGAACGCTTCTCACTTAGAATGGAGACCACGAAGGGGAGTATTCCTTTTCGCTTGTGTCGTCAATACGCGTTGCTCCGAAGCCTCGCCGGTGCAAGCGCATCAGAGCGAGTTCTCGTGGTGGGAAGAGACTTTCGGTGATTCTCGCTGCCTAAACACCCGCGAACGACCGAAAGATAGTCATGACCACTCAGCTTCCGCTTTGGTTTGAAATCGGATCGATGGTGCTGCTTGTCGCCATTTTGATCATCGACCTGCTGCTTATCGTGAAGCGCCCGCACGTTCCTTCGATGCGTGAAGCCAGCCTTTGGGTCGGTTTCTATGTGCTGCTCGCACTGATCTTTGCCGGTGTGCTCTTCATGATTGGAGACGCGCAGCACGGAAGTGAGTTCTTGGCTGGTTGGCTCACGGAATACAGCCTTTCAATCGACAACCTTTTCGTGTTCGTGCTGATCCTTGCGAGCTTTAAGGTTCCGAAGGCCTACCAGCAGCGCGCGCTGATGGTCGGTATCGTCTTGGCGTTGATCTTCCGAGGGCTGTTCATTCTGGCCGGTGCCGCGATCATCGAGCGGTTCATCGCGGTGTTCTTCATCTTTGGTGCGTGGCTGATTTGGACGGCATGGCAGCAGATCCGTCACGATGAGGACGCGAATCAGGGCGACAGCTGGGTGATCCGCCAGGTAAAGAAATTCGTGCCGATTAGTGAAGAATACGATGGCGGAAAACTGCGCACCGTCGTAGACGGCAAGCGTATGTGGACCCCATTCATGCTGGTGTTCATCTCACTCGGCACGACCGACTTGCTGTTTGCGCTTGACTCGATCCCAGCGATTTTCGGAATCACGCAGAGCCCGTTCATCGTGTTTACCGCAAACGTATTCGCGCTGATGGGACTGCGTCAGCTGTACTTCCTGCTCGGCGGGCTGCTCGACAAACTCGAGTACCTCAAGTACGGCATCGCCGCGATCCTGGCGTTTATCGGTGTCAAGCTGATTCTGCATGCGCTGCACGAGAATGAACTGCCATTCATTAATGGTGGAGAGCCTGTGCCCGTGCCCGAGATCAGCACCTGGATGTCGCTCGGAGTCATTCTCGCTTCGATGGTGATCGCGACCGTTGCGAGCCTGGTGAAGATGCGCAGAGTTGCCGCCGCGAGCGGTGAAAAACTCCACCTCGGGGCGAAAGAAACCGACGACGCATAGCGCGAGGGGAGCTCGGCGGGAGCACTCCGTGTGATCCCGCAGAGCGCTACCCGCCGAGCCCACCTCAGGCTCCCACTCCAGCTTGCCGACTCGGCTTCCCGACTCAGCTCTCTCGACTGCGGGTGACGAGTGGCAAGCTCTGCCCACGATGCCCAGCATTCACCAGCCGGAAATCTCTTCGTCGATTCCCGGAAAGCTTCGCCTGCTCCGATAGCAGGGACACAGTCTGTCCCGAAACTAAAGGAACACAGGTGCCTCGACACACACTGACCAAGACGCTCGCGGGAGTGCTCGGCGTTGCCGCTTTCACTCTGGTGGGTGCCCCGCTGGCATTCGCCGAGCCAGAAACTCCCCAACTCGTGATCAACGAGATCGAGACAGACGGCAGCCCGGACTGGGTTGAACTCATGAACTCCGGCGAACAAGCGCTTGATATCTCAGGATTCACCCTCAATGGGCGCGCGAACACGGTGACGCACACTGTGCCAGCCAACACGGTGCTGCCCGCAGGGTCGTTCTACCTCGTGAGCGATTCAGCGTTCAAGCTGAAGAAAAATGACAAGCTGACTCTGCTTGCCGCAGACGGCATCACCCAACTCGACAGCTACGAATGGGGTGACCAGCACTTGAGTAGTTGGGGTCGGTTCCCCAACGGCAGCGGCTCGTTCATCCAGCTCGCCGAAAAGTCACCCGGCGCGGCAAATCCTGATCCCAACGCGGTAGAGCCAGAGACACAGCCCTGGCAGAACATCAAGATTAACGAAGTCACCTCAGCAAATATTGCGCCGTATACCGACGCGTTCGAGCTATACAACAGTGGCGATGTAGACATTGATGTCTCTTCATGGAGACAGTCAGACAGCAGCCACGCTCCAGCACCGCTGATGCTTGCGAACGAGGAACCCGTGCCGGCAGGTACGGTCGTGCCCGCGCACGGGTTCCTCGTGCTGCGATCGAACCAGGGGCTTTCCTCCGGAGGGGACTCGGTGCAGCTCTATCTCGCTGACGGCACCACCCTGGTGGACTCGGTGAGCTACGGCAAGCAAGACGCAGAGCCCGGTTCCTGGTCGAGCTGTGGTGACGGCTCCGGGCGCTGGCTCCACACCGAGCTCGACAGCTGGGGAGAGTCGAACCTCACCGCCTGCAGCGGACGCATCATCGACAGCAGCGAGGGCAGCAATGTGCCCTGCCAGACTGAGCCTCCATCGGACCTTGGCGCGGAGATTCCCGGTGGGATCGCGTGGCCAGGAAGCCAAGACTGGCGCACTTCGGACAATCAGTGCCAGTTTGATTCTGCGGTCTCAGGCCAAGACGTGTCAGGGCTTGATATCGACCCGAATGAACCAAACGTGATGTGGGCCGTCAAGAACAAGAGCCACCTCTACCGTCTGGTCAAAGAAGGCGAACGCTGGATCAAGGATCCTTCGAACGACTGGGCAGAGGGCAAGCAGATTGTGTTTCCTCAGGGCGGAGGACAGCCCGACTCCGAGGGAATCACCGTCGGCCCAGATGGGTTCCTCTACCTCACGACCGAGCGCGACAACACGAATAAAAAGGTCGCCCTTGACAGTGTGCTGCGCTACGACCCGAAAGAGCCAGGAACGGTGCTGCACCCTACGCATCAGTGGGATCTCACCTCGGACTTCGCTGACGTCATCAGCACGAGCGTCGGCGACGATGCGAACCTTGGCTTCGAGGGAATCACTTGGGTGCCAGACGCGTTCTTGACGAAACAAGGCTTTGTCGATCAGCGCACTGGCAAGGCATATGATCCGGCGTTGTACCCCGGGCACGGCACGGGGCTATTCTTCCTCGCCCTGGAGAAAAATGGTCACCTCTACGCGTACGCGCTGAATGCTGGCTCAGGGAGTTTTGATCGGATTGCAACGATCGACACGGCGATGCCAAGAATCGCTGAGGTGCAGTGGGATGACGACAACGGACGCATCTGGGCAGTCGGAGACGACAGTGTCGGTGGATCGGCAACCCTCATGAAGCTTGACCAGAGCGGATCCTTCGTCGTTGACCGTGTCTACAACCGCCCGAGTGGGCTTGCCAACTTGAACCTTGAAGGATTTGCGATCGCACCAGATTCGAGTTGCGTGAACGGAGTGAAAGAGGTGATCCGCTCAGACGATGGCAACAACGGCGGGCACTCGCTCTGGTCTGGCACGATCAACTGCGATCTGGCACTTGAAGAGGCAGGCTCGGAACAGCCTGGGACGCAGACTCCAGGAGGTGACACTCCCGTGGACTCGGCACACACTCAGGGCGCATCGAAGCCGAAGACCCTCGCAGCAACCGGCGGTGAATCGGTGATGAGCCTGGCCGCATTCGCTGCGATCATGCTGGTGGCCGGGGTCTGCCTGGCGCTTGGAGTGCCGCGCGTGCGTCGCTAACGACACGTGTGCGGTATGCGGCGTTTCGTGTGCTGCACAAGGTATCGCGTGCCACACCCCGGTGGGATCGTTCACATGCTGTGCGAGCTCACCGGGGTGTCGTGCGTGTGCCGGGACAAATGAGCGCCGAGTGATCTGCCGGGAAGAGTGCAGTGCGAAAGGGGTGCACGTGTGAGCCCAGTTCAGCTGGGAGCGCACGAGCACGAGAAGTATGCGCCGAATGCTAGAATCGCTGCATGCGTCAGTGGCTTCTGCTTCTTGCTTGCCGCGACGGGGTGTAGTGAGTTCGACCGCTCCCGTCGCGGAGTTGAGGTACGGCCGAAATACATGTGCGCTCGTGCGCACCAAGAATCAAGAAGAGAAGCACTGAGTTATGACTGAGCAAAGCGTACGACCTCGGACTCTGGCCGAGAAACTGTGGGATGCACACACCGTTGTCAAAGGGGAAAACGGCGATCCTGACCTCATCTACATCGACCTGCACCTCATCCACGAGGTCACGAGCCCCCAGGCCTTCGACGGTTTGCGCATGGCAGACCGTCCGCTGCGCCGCGTGGACCTGATGATCGCGACCGAGGATCACAACACCCCTACGCTGAACATCACCAAGCAGATCGAAGATCCCACGAGCCGACTGCAGATCGAGACACTGCGAAAGAACGTTGAAGAGTTCGGTGTTCGAGCGCACCCGCTCGGCGACAAGGAACAGGGCATTGTGCACGTCGTCGGCCCGCAACTGGGGCTGAGCATGCCTGGCATCACCGTCGTGTGCGGCGATAGCCACACCTCGACCCACGGCGCATTTGGCGCGCTCGCGTTCGGCATCGGCACGAGCGAGGTGGAGCACGTGATGGCGACCCAGACGCTGCCGCTGAAGCCATTCAAGACCATGGCAATCAACGTCGAAGGCGAATTGCGCCCCGGAGTCACGGCCAAAGACATTATTCTCGCGGTGATCGCTAAGATCGGCACCGGCGGTGGCCAGGGCTATGTGCTCGAATACCGCGGCTCAGCGATCCGCAATCTCTCGATGGATGGCCGAATGACCATCTGCAACATGTCGATTGAAGCGGGCGCTCGCGCGGGCATGGTCGCGCCTGACGAGACGACCTTCGCGTATGTGCAGGGTAAGGATCATGCTCCGCAGGGAGCCGATTGGGATGCCGCCGTCGAGTATTGGAAGACCCTGCCAAGTGATGAGGGTGCGGTATTCGATGAAGAGATCTTCATCGATGCGAACGCGCTCGAACCATTTGTCACCTGGGGCACGAACCCGGGCCAGGGTGTGCTGCTCAGCGATACTGTTCCCAACCCGGCCGATATTGCCGACCCGAACGAGCGTGCGGCAGCCGAGCGTGCACTTGAATACATGGATCTTGAGGCGGGTAAGCCGATGAAGGAGATCCCTGTTGACGCAGTATTCATGGGCTCCTGCACAAACGCACGCCTCGATGATCTGCGCGATTTCGCGAGCATCATCAAGGGCAAGCGCAAGGCAGACGGAGTGCGCCTGATGGTGGTTCCCGGCTCAGCCCGTGTGCGTCTTGAAGCTGAGGCAGAGGGGATCGACAAGATCGTTGAAGCCTTCGGTGGAGAGTGGCGTTTTGCCGGCTGTTCAATGTGTCTGGGCATGAATCCGGATCAGCTGGCGCCGGGGGAGCGTTGCGCATCGACCTCGAACCGAAACTTTGAGGGCCGCCAGGGTAAGGGCGGTCGTACGCACCTCGTATCCCCACTCGTGGCAGCAGCAACAGCGATTCGCGGAACGCTGTCGAGCCCGTGGGACTTGCAGCAGGATGCAGACCAGGGCATCACACACAACGCAGAGGGTGCGCCAGTGGGTGCCGAGAATGTGGAGGCAGCGTAACCATGGATAAGTTCACCACTCTGACCACTCTGGCAGCGCCGCTGAAGCGCTCGAACGTTGATACCGATCAGATCATTCCAGCAAACTTTTTGAAGCGGGTGACCAAGACAGGGTTCGATGATGCGCTGTTTTATCACTGGCGTCAGGACGAGGATTTCGTGCTGAACCAGCCGCGCTATCAGGGAGCAGAGATCTTGGTTGCCGGTCCTGACTTTGGTACTGGCTCCTCCCGTGAGCATGCGGTCTGGGCGTTGCGCGACTTTGGCTTCAAAGTTGTCATTTCGCCGCGCTTTGCCGATATTTTCCGTGGCAACTCAGGTAAGCAGGGACTGCTTGCCGCCCAGGTGGAAGAAACAGACGTTGAGAAACTCTGGGCTTACATCGAGGCAACTCCGGGTGCAGAACTCACGGTCAGCTTGGAAGACCGAACCGTATCGGCGGGCGATGTCGTCGTTCCATTCCAGATTGATGATTACACCCGTTGGCGGCTCATGGAGGGGCTTGACGATATTTCATTGACCCTGCAGAACGAGCAGGCGATCACTGACTTCGAAGCGAAGCGTCCGTCATGGATGCCGACCACATTGCCACAACGCTGACCGAATTCACAGCGTACTCACGCTAGATTCGAATACTCGCTTACCTGGCATTGAATCCCCTAGGAGAGGCATGAACGACTCGGTAGCAGCATCGTCTGCGGAAGAATCGACAACGACAAGTGTTGAAGAGGGGCTGAAGCTAGACGCACAGAAAGCCGGCGCGCGCGTCGGACTGACCAGTGACGAGATCATCATTCACGGTGGTCGCCCGCTTCAGGGACGCATTGAGGTTCGCGGTGCAAAGAATCTTGCGCCAAAGGCGATGGTTGCTGCACTGCTCGGACAGACCAGCAGCGTGCTGCGAAATGTGCCGAATGTGTCAGATATTCGCGTCGTGGCAGGTCTGCTCGCGCTGCACGGCGTCCTGATCACCCGCGGTGAAGAACCAGGGGAGTGGCGTCTCGATCCATCGAATGTTGAGATCGCGCACCACGCAGACATCGACGCGCATGCCGGGTCGTCGCGTATTCCTATTCTGTTCTGCGGGCCGCTGCTGCACCGTCTGGGCGAAGCCTTCATCCCGGATCTCGGCGGCTGCCGCATCGGTGACCGACCTATCGACTTCCATCTTGATGCGCTGCGGAAGTTCGGTGCGGTGGTCGAGAAGCTGCCAAGCGGGATCAGCCTGACCGCGCCTGACGGTTTGCACGGTGCCAGCATTGAATTGCCGTACCCCTCAGTGGGCGCAACCGAGCAGGTGCTGCTTACCGCGGTGCTTGCCAAGGGCGAGACCGAGCTGCGCAACGCCGCAATTGAGCCAGAGATTATCGATCTCATCTGCATCCTGCAGAAGATGGGCGCGATTATCACGGTTGAACCCAATCGAGTGATCTTCATCGAAGGGGTTGAAGAGCTCCGTGGATACGATCACCGGGCGCTGTTTGACCGCAACGAGGCCGCAAGCTGGGCGTCTGCTGCGCTGGCAACACGAGGTGACGTTTTCGTCGGTGGCGCGCGTCAAGAAGAGATGATGACCTTCTTGAACGTCTTCCGCAAGGTCGGTGGCGATTTCGAAGTTCACGACGACGGCATTCGATTTTTCCATCCCGGAGGAGAGCTCAAACCGGTCACCATTGAGACCGATGTGCATCCCGGATTCATGACGGACTGGCAGCAGCCTCTCGTTGTGGCACTCACCCAGGCAAACGGGGTGTCGACGATCCACGAAACGGTCTATGAGAACCGCTTTGGCTTCACAAATGCGCTAAACAAGATGGGTGCCGACATCGTCGTGTACGAAGACGGTCTCGCAGACGATCGCCGCAGAGTCATGCGTCGAGAATTCGAGCAGGCAGCCGTGATTACCGGACCATCGTCGCTGCACGGTGCCGATATTGAAGTTCCAGACCTGCGGGGTGGCTTCAGCTACCTCATCGCAGGGTTGACTGCGACGGGACAGACCAAGGTGAGCAACCTCGGCATCATCTCGCGCGGATACGAGAACTTTATTGAGAAGCTCCGCCAGCTCGGTGCGGACTTCGTTTTCGAGGGGTAACGTAACAGGCATGACAGAGACAGTGAAGATGCGCAGTCGGCCTTCTGCTGAAAAGCGGAAGCCGAGCTTCTTCTGGGTGCTCGCTTCGCTGATCCTGCCGCTGTGGTCGTGCATGGTCCGCTACCGCTTCACTCCCGATTCGAAGCTGCCAAACACGGGCCCCTTCATCATGTCGCCGAACCACTACAGTGAGATCGATCCGATTGCGATGGGCGCTGCGATCTGGCATCTGGGACGCTTGCCCCGGTTCATGGCCAAAGAAAGCCTGTTCAAAGTACCGGTGTTTGGCTGGTTGCTTCGCGCCACCGGTCAGATTCCCGTCAAGCGTGAGGGGGCTGTCCGTTCGTCGAATGGAAACCCGATGGGTGCTGCTGAAGAACTGATTCGACGCGAAGCCGGTGTGATCGTCTACCCAGAGGGCACTCTCACCCGAGACCCTGAACTGTGGCCAATGCGCGGCAAAAGTGGCGCGGTACGACTGGCACTTGAGACCGGTATCCCGCTCATTCCCGCCGCACACTGGGGCACTCAGCGTCTGATGCCCCGCTACGGGAAAGGCATCCACCCATTCCCGCGGAAAACCATCGAAGTTGCCGTAGGCCAACCTCTTGACCTCTCAAAGTTTGATGGTCGTGACATTGACCAGAAGATCGTCAACGAGGCAACGGTCATGCTGATGAACGAAATCACGAGACTGCTCGCCGGACTTCGTGGTGAAACTCCTCCTGCCGAGTTGTGGGATCCAGCGAAGCACAAGCAGACGGAAACGGGACGCTTTTGAGTGACGGAACCGGATCGATTGCGATCCCAGTGGCCGGACAGAAACGTAATCGAGGCCGCAAGGTGGCAATGATCGGCGCCGGTAGCTGGGGCACGACGTTCGCGAAGGTGCTCAGCGATGCCGGTTGTGACGTGACGATTCTTGCGCGCAGGCCAGAGCAGGCGAATGAGATCCAGGTCGCGAAACGCAACACGCAGTATCTGCCGGGCATCAATCTGCCCAAGTCGTTGCAGGCTACGAGCGATCCCGAAGTGGCGCTACGCGGCGCTGAACTGGTCTTTCTCGCGGTGCCAAGTCAGACGCTTCGTGAAAACCTCTTGGCGATCGAGCCGTTTCTCGGCAAGCGAGCGGTGCTTGTGAGCCTGGTTAAAGGCGTCGAAAAGAACACCACCATGCGCATGAGCGAGGTGATCGCTGACACCCTCGACCTTGATCCGAGCCGGATTGGCGTGGTGTCTGGTCCGAATATTGCACTTGAGATCGCCAAAGAGCAGCCGACTGGAGCGGTCGCCTCGTGTGTGGATCTTGAGGTGGCGAAGCGGATCGCGACAGCGTGTTCTGCGCGATATTTCAGAAGCTATGTGAACACTGATGTCATTGGCACCGAGCTTGGTGGCGTCTTGAAAAACTTGATCGCGTTGGCGATCGGCATCGTCGACGGTGTTGGCTACGGAGAGAACACCAAGGCGGCAATTATCACTCGAGGGCTTGCCGAAATGACCGAGTTCTCGGTCGCTTCCGGTGCTGACCCGGTGACGCTTTCGGGGCTTGCCGGTCTCGGCGATCTGATTGCAACCTGTCAGTCACCCCTCTCGCGCAATAACACTGCCGGGCGGCTTATTGGGCAGGGATTTTCACTCGAAGAGACGAAGCAGCAGATGCAGCAGACTGCTGAGGGCATTACCTCGGTGCCTTCCGTGCTCGAATTGGCGCGCGCACGAGGTATCGTGATGCCGATTGTGGAGCAAGTGCAAATGGTGCTGGATGGCACGATGCGGCCACAGAACCTGGGCCCGCACCTCGCAACCGAAGATGACGTGCCAAAACCAGAACTGCGCTTGAGCGCCGAGCAGCCAAGTCGGATGCAGCAGTTTTGGCAGAAACTGAAGGGAAAGTAACGCATGAGCGCCGATGTACAGGCTGAAGATCAGGCAACTTCCGAGGCGGGTGCAAAGCGCCGGGTAGTGCTGCTGTTCGGAGGCCGTTCCAGCGAGCACGGCATCAGCTGTGTGACGGCTGCTGGTGTGCTCAATGCGATTGATCGCAGCAAGTTTGAGGTGATCCCAGTGGGGATCACCCACCGCGGGGCAACGGTGCTGCTTCGCGAGGAAGACCTTGCCGACTACAAGCTTGTCGCGGGGGCGCTTCCCGAGGTGGTGGAGAACGGCACACGCGTGCTCTGGCCCGCCTCGATTGACACCCAAGCGATCAGCCTGATCCGCGAAGATGGATCGCTCAGTTCGCTGGGGCATGTCGACGTGGTGTTGCCGACGCTGCACGGGCCGTTCGGCGAGGACGGCACACTGCAGGGTCTCCTCGATTTGGTCGATCTGCCCTATGTCGGTTCTGGGGTGTTGGGTTCAGCGCTCGCTATGGACAAGCACGTCGCGAAGACCGTGCTTGCTGACGCTGGTATCGCCGTGGCTCCGTGGCGCACGATCTCTCGTCACGAATACGATCGTGACCGAAGCATTGTTGCGACCCTCGATGAGGGGCTGAGCTACCCGCTCTTCGTGAAGCCGGCGCGGGCGGGGTCGAGTGTCGGCGTGAGCAAGGTGAACGAGCAGTCAGAGTTGCCAGCCGCGCTCGATGTCGCGTTTGCGGAGGACTCGATTGTGCTGATCGAGTCTGGTGTCTCGGGTCGCGAGGTTGAGATTGCGGTGCTGCAGGGGAGAGATGGTGCCGCCCCTCGGACAAGTTCGGTGATCGGTGAAATCGCCTTCACCGGACGCGAGTTCTATGACTTTGAAGCGAAGTATCTTGGTGCTTCCGGAGTTGAATTGGTGCTGCCAGCGAAGGTGACTGAGGCCGAATTCGCTTCGATCCGCGATGCAGCGGTGCAAGCCTTCGCATCGGCGCAGCTGGCGGGTCTTGCCAGGATCGACTTTTTCCTCACCGAGCAGGGCCCGGTGTTGAACGAGATCAATACCTTGCCTGGATTCACTCCGGTTTCTATGTATCCGAGGCTCTGGGAAGAGTCTGGTTTGAGCTACACCGACTTGATCACTGAATTGATTGAACTCGCGCTTGAACCTCGGGAGCGGCAAAACCCGCAGCTCTGAACCGATCAGATGCGGGCTCGCGCCGATCGACGCTGGCGTCAGCCGATCGACGCTGGCGTCAGCCAATCGACGCTGGCGTTAGTCGATCGAGCGAGCGTCGTCGTAGCCGGTGCACTGGCGAACCTGTGGCAGCATCTGTGCCACATTCGTGAGATCGGTCGCGACAAGGGTGCCACTGGCCAGTTCGCTGTTCACAAACACTTCAAGGCCAGGCTCTCTGCCGTATGCCTCGAATCGGTAAATCGGTGCCTCTGAGTCGTCAATGATCCAGTCGACGCCCTTTACTGAGACACACATGTCAGTTGTGGGGCCGCTGGTGGGCACGCCACAACGCAACTCGACCCCCACCGGATCGCCCCAGGCACCAGTCGATTGCGCATTCGTGGTGCGTTTCTCGAGTTCGGCAACCGTCTTCGGGAGGCGAACGATGACGTCGGCGCAGGCAGGATTATTGGCGTCTTCTGCTGGTTCCATCGGAACGGCCGAGGCGCAACCTGAGAGGGTCAGAGTTACTGCGGCTGCAGCCGCGATGATCGCCGCGTGTTTGCGTGTCTTGATTACCTTCGTGCGCACGAGGCCAGCCTACTCCCGGGAGCGCTGAGAAAGTCCGGTGACAGCAGTGCGCTCCAGTGGGATACCTTGGACGAGTGACGAGTGTGGGTGAAGCGGGCGAAGCGCAGGTGCTGCGGCGAATCCTTGCGCAATTGCGCCCCGCACAAGCTGCCCTGCTTGGTCCGGGTGACGACTGCGCGATCCTTGCTACTGACGGTGAGCTCGTGGTGACAAGCGACACGATGATCGAGGGGCCAGACTTTCGACTTGCCTGGCATGGATCTCGGGAGGCCGGGGGCGGCTTCGATCTGGGATGGAAGCTCGCTGCGACGAACCTTTCAGACGTGGCAGCGATGGGGGCCAGGCCGATCGGCCTAACGGTATCGCTGGCCTGCCCGCCCGATACCGATGTGGTGCTGCTCGAAGGGATCGCGCGTGGGCTCGATGCCGCGTGTCAACAGCTGGCGCCCGGGTGCGGCGTCGTGGGTGGAGACCTCGGAACCGCTCCCGTCTTGTATGCCGCGGTGACAGCGCTCGGTGATTTGCAGGGGCGCACCGCGGTGCGTCGATCCGGTGCGAATGCGGGGGATCAGATCGCCTATGCGGGTGACCTCGGACTTGCTGGAATTGGACTCTCGCTGCTCTTTCGTGAGAGCGCCACAGCTGACGGCACTGCCACAAGTGAGGCGCTCTCGATGTTGCGCACGCGCTATCCGGCCGCGCTTGCGGCGCAACTGGCTCCGGTGTCGCCGATCTCAAGCGGTGCGGCTGCGGCGCGCGCAGGGGCGAGCGCGATGATGGATGTCTCGGATGGTCTTTCCCTCGACGCCGCGCGACTCGGCGAGGCAAGCGAGGTGACACTCGGATTCGATTCCACCCAGCTTTTGCGTGCCTTCGGGACGCAGCGCGGCCAAGGCGTCTCAGTGGTATCGATGCTTTCGGGCGGCGAGGATCACGGACTCTTGGCGACGTTCCCGCCGGGCACACGAGTGCCTGAGGGCTTTGCTGTTGTCGGCGAGGTGCGCGAGCCGCGGGCCGATGGTGCCCGTGTGCTGCTCGACGACGAGGTGTTTCTTCCGCGTGGCTGGGACCCTTACGGAGTGCTTCCGCCTGGCGCATCTGTGTAGCTTGTTGCCGAGGGCGATCCACCGTGCACAATGCGCAACGCGGCCCACAATTCTGCTCGACTGTCTGGGTCGTCCAAGTCTCGCTGCAAGAGGCTCGCCGCGGTGCTCACCCTGGTTCGTAGCGTATGCCGGTGCACGCCGAGCTCTGATGCGGCCGCACTGGTCTGGCCGTGGTGGGAGAGCCAGACCGTGAGGCTGTGCAGGAGTTCGTCCTTGTGTCGCTCATCATGCTGACGCAAAGGGGCGAGCAGTCCGTTTGCGCGGCGCATCGCCTCGGGCCGCTGCTGGAGCAGTTGCAGGACTCCGGCATGCATCTCTGGTCGGTACAGCACCGGGCCGTCATCTGGTGACTGTCTGGCCAGTTCGGCGGCGCGTTCTGCCTGCTCGATGAGCACGCGAATGTCGGTAGCGGATCCGCGTTCCGAGATGCCGCAGCTGACCGTGTGCTTGTGCAGCACTCTGCGCAAGGTTGCCAGTTGGCTGTGCTCGGCGATCACTACGAAGTGTGCTCGCTCTTCAGAAGAGAAGACTCCGGGCTGCTCTGCAAGGAGTGGAGTGAGTTCTTTCAGCGCGCGGCCCGGGATCGGAGTGGGAGCTATGATCACGGCGACCTGGCCGCGGGGCAGGGTCGGCAGCATCTTCGAGGCGATCTTCTCGGCAAGATCCCGCTGCCCTTCGAGCAGGAGTGCGAGGACTGCGTTTCGCACCGCTTGTTCGGCCTCACCGAGGTTTCTTCTTCTGGCCAGGCTGCTGAATGCGCCAAAGTGTTCTCTGCCCCAAGGGGAATCCTGACGGATTTGCGTTTCGATCAGGCGGGCGGCGGTGCGCACGACGGCAATGAAGGGAGTGTCGTAGGGCACTCGAAAGAGCGGGAGTTTGGCCTGCTCGCAAGCTTCAATGAGTGAGGGCGGAATGCGGTCCCACTGCAAACCCACCCCCACTCCGAGGGCGGTCGTACCGACATCAACGAGGCGACGCACATATGCGTCGGCTTCTTCTTGCTCAAGTGGAGTGCTGAATTGCCCGCCTGTCGTAAGGATCACTGTGCGCGGCGTGAGGAAGGGCGAGGGGTCGGAGAGATCGCTCACGTGCACCCACTGCACGGGGTGTTGTATGCCGGGGCGGCCGCCGCCGGCGATCAGTACAAGACCGAGCAAATAGTCGTGCAGGAGATCGTTGAGTTCGATCGTGCTCGGCATTGCCAGATTGGCGAAATTGTTTTCCATTGTTCGCCATTATGTCACTCAGATTTGTCAGACGCGAGTCCTAGGCTGGTGCTAGAAACGCACGGCGATCGTCGGGCGCTTCTTCACCAGACTTCCATCGTTCAGTTTATGAAGGAGTAACCAATGACTGAGAACATTCAGGGCGGCAAAGCACTGCCACAGGTGCGCAACCTCGTCACCGCGATTCCCGGCCCAAAGTCGGATGCCATCATGGCTCGCAAGAAGGCAGCAGTTGCCGCAGGCGTCGGTCACGCACTCGGTGTCTCGATTGTTGCGGGCGGCGACGGCGTGCTGGTCGACGTAGACGGCAACTCGCTGATTGACCTTGGCTCAGGCATCGCAGTGACCGGTGTTGGAAACGCGGCACCCCGCGTTGTCGAGGCAGTGAAGCAGCAGGTCGAACAGTTCACTCACACCTGCTTCACCGTGACCCCATACGAGGGCTACATCGCAGTAGCAGAGAAGCTCAATGAGCTCACCCCAGGTGATTTCGAGAAGCGTTCGGCGCTCTTCAACTCGGGCGCTGAAGCAGTCGAGAACGCGATCAAGATCGCACGCCACTACACCAAGCGCAACGCAGTAGTCGTATTCGACCACGCCTACCACGGCCGCACCAACCTGACCATGGGCATGACCGCAAAGAACATGCCATACAAGGACGGCTTCGGCCCATTCGCTCCAGAGGTCTACCGCGTACCTACCTCGTACCCATACCGCGACGGTCTGACCGGTGCAGAGGCAGCCGAGCTGGCACTCACCCAGATCGAGAAGCAGGTCGGCTCGAAGAACGTCGCCGCCATCATTATCGAGCCAATCCAGGGCGAGGGCGGCTTCATCGCTCCGGCTGCGGGCTTCCTGCCAGCGCTCCAGGAGTGGGCAAGCGAAAACGGTGTCGTATTCATCCTCGACGAGGTGCAGACCGGCTTCGCACGCACTGGCCAGATGTTTGCAGCAGAGTTCGAAGGGGTCGTTCCTGACCTCGTCACCGTTGCCAAGGGCATCGCCGGTGGTCTGCCACTTTCGGGCGTGACCGGCCGCGCCGAGATCATGGACTCAGCACACGCTGGTGGACTCGGCGGCACCTACACCGGTAGCCCAGTTGCTTGTGCAGCGGCACTCGCAACGATCGAGACCTACTCGGCAGACAACCTGCTTGAGCGTGCTCAGCAGATCCAGGCGATCATCGAAGAGGTATTCGGCGAACTGCAGAAGACCGACGACCGTATCGGCGATATCCGTGGACGCGGCGCAATGATGGCTGTCGAGCTCGTTGAGTCGGGCACCAAGAACCCGAACGCTGCGCTCACCAGCGCAGTCGCAAAGATCGCTGGCGAGCAGGGCGTCATCGCGCTCACCTGCGGCACCTTCGGAAACGTGATCCGCTTCCTGCCAGCGCTCACCATCAGCGATGAACTGCTCCGCGAGGGCCTGCAGGTCGTCGTCGACGCAATCGCAGCAAACTAACCGAGTACCCGAAAGGACACGCTCATGGCTTTGAAGCCGAACGAACAGGAACTGCTCGATCGCGTCGAATCTGGCCTCGGCATCGGTGGCACCTGGGAGCCATCGACCACCGGCGCAACGCTCGACGTGCACGATCCAGCGACCGGTGAGGTCATCAAGCAGATCGCAGACGCAACCGTTGAAGACGCCGTGCGCGCACTCGACGCTGCCGTAGCTGCACAGGACGCGTGGGCCGCAACCTCGACTCGCGAGCGCTCGAACATTCTGCGCCGCGCCTTCGACCTGCTGATGGAGCGCAAAGAAGATTTCGCTCTGCTCATGTCGATGGAGATGGGCAAGCCCATCGCCGAGGCTCGCGGTGAGGTGAACTACGGTGGCGAATTCCTTCGCTGGTTCTCAGAAGAAGCAGTGCGCGTGCGCGGCGACTTCCGTCCGAACCCAGAGGGAACCGGCAACATGGTGGTCTCTCACATTCCAGTCGGACCCTGCTACTTCATCACGCCGTGGAACTTCCCACTGGCGATGGCAACCCGCAAGATCGCTCCGGCGCTCGCCGCAGGCTGCACCGTCGTGATTAAGCCGGCAGCACTCACCCCGCTGACCACCATCTTCTTCGCGCAGCTGCTCGAAGAGGCTGGCGTGCCAGCCGGTGTGGTGAACGTCGTCGCGACCTCGAAGTCGAGCGCTCAGTCGAGTGCTCTGCTCTCTGACACCCGCCTTCGGAAGCTCTCGTTCACCGGATCAACCCCGGTTGGCGTCACTCTGCTCCAGGCTGCAGCTCAGAACGTGCTGCGCACCTCAATGGAGCTCGGTGGCAACGCACCATTCGTGGTGTTCGAGGACGCTGATCTTGAGAAGGCAGTCGAGGGCGTGCTGCTCGCGAAGTTCCGCAATATCGGCCAGGCGTGCACCGCTGCGAACCGCATCATCGTGCACGAGTCGGTTGCAGACGAGTTTGCTCGTCGCGTGGGCGAGCGCGTGTCGGCAATGACCATCGGCCGTGGCGCAGATGAGGGCAACGACATCGGTGCGCTCGTCGAGGAGAAGGCTGTGACCAACACGGCGCGTCTCGTCGCAGACGCTGTCGAGACCGGGGCAACCATCGTCACCGGTGGCGAGGCAGTTGACGGCCCAGGCTACTTCTTCCAGCCCACCGTGATCGACAAGCTCAGCCCACAGTCGGCGATTATGCGCGAGGAGATCTTCGGACCTGTGCTCGGCATCATTCGCTTCTCGACCGAAGAAGAGGCTGTCGAGATTGCAAACAACACCGAGTACGGTCTCGTGAGCTACGTCTTCACTGAGAACATTGCTCGTGGTCAGCGCATGATCGAGAAGCTTGAGACCGGCATGATGGGTCTGAACACCGGTATCGTGTCGAACGCTGCCGCACCGTTTGGCGGTCTGAAGCAGTCGGGTATCGGACGTGAGGGCGGTTTCGAGGGAATTCACGAGTTCCTCTCGACCAAGTACACCCTGATCCCACGCGGTTAATAGGCTGGGTGGCTGCGCGCTGACGCAGCCACCTCACAGGCAGATCGGCCCCGTTCTCTCGCTGCTCGAGATGAACGGGGCCGATCTTTTTGTCGTGTGAGGGGGAGAGGCGCCTATTGTGCGATCTCTGCCCACCAGAGCACAGTTTCGCCGTATCGCTTCTCGCGGTATCGCTGCATTCCTTCGGGCCAGGAAGGCTCGGGAGACCGGCTAGATCGCTCCACCAGCACGGCACCGTCTGCTGCAAGCAAGGGCGCAACTGCCGAGAGATTCGCCGTCATTTCGTGCTCGGCCAGATCATAGGGTGGATCGAGCATGATGACGTCGAATTGCTCGCCGACGGCGGTCTCAAGATAGTGCTGCACCGAGGATCGCGCCACCTCGATCTTCGGCGCTTCAGAGCCGCGAAACGCTTGGGTGACCGTGCGCGCGTTCCGAGTGGCGACCTGGGCTGCTTGCGGATGCTTTTCTACGAGCACGATGCGGGTGGCACCGCGACTGGCGGCCTCAAGACCGAGTGCGCCCGATCCAGCATAGAGATCAAGGACGCGTGATCCGTGCACCAGACCCCACGACTCAAGCGCAGAGAAAATCGCTTCGCGCACACGATCGCTTGTCGGCCTGGTGCCAGCTTTTGGCACCTCCAGCCGCAGCGATCCAGCGGTTCCGGCGATAATTCGAGTCACAAAACGAGCCTAGCCTGTTGCCACTCCATTTCTTGTCGGTGGGTGCGGCTACGCTTAGTGCATGGCCACGGCAACGCTCGATTCCCGACTCGACGCAGTCGTTGGCGGGCGAACCGCGAGTGCGCTCGAAAAGGCTTTTGGGCTGACCACGGTGCGCGAACTGCTGTGGCACCTGCCTCGTCGCTATTCGGAGCGAGGTGAGTTGACGCCGCTTTCGGGGCTTCCGGTGGGTGAACACGTGACCGTGCTTGCTCAGGTGCTTGACGTTCGTAGTCGCTCGATGCAACGTGGTGGCAAACTTCTCGAAGCAAGGATCACTGATGGTGTCGGCAGCTTGCAGCTCACCTTCTTTAATCAAGCCTGGCGTGCGGGCGAGCTGGTTGCGGGGGCGCGAGGCATCTTTGCTGGCAAGGTCAGCGAATATCGGGGGCAACTGCAATTGCAGCACCCAGACTATGAGCTCTTCACCGGCGGCTCAGCAGGCGCCGTGCCTGAGGGCAAGGCAAGCGCGGGCGCAGGCGATGGCGACCAAGACGCCGCTCCAACGCTGACCCCGGAACGATCGCGACAGCTTGACGAAGCGGCCGCACTGGCCTTCTCAGAAAAACCCGTGCCGATCTATCCGGCAACCTCCAAACTGCCGAGCTGGACGATTGCGCGCGCGGTCGGGCTGGCACTCGATGCCGTCGAGGACTCGCACGCGATAGAAGATCCCCTCCCGTTCGAGCTCCGCTCAGCCGAAGGCGTGCTTGAGCTGGGGCAAGCGCTCGAACTGGTGCACCGCCCCGCTGCTCGATCAGATTGGCAGCGAGCCCGTGACAGTCTGCGCTTTCGCGAAGCATTCGAATTGCAGCTTGCGCTGCTCGATCGACGACGGCGCGCGGGGAGCCTACCCGGGACCATCCGTGAGCGCGCACAGGGAGGGTTGCTTGACGCATTCGATGCCGGGCTGCCGTTTACCCTCACTGACGAACAGCGTGATGCGGGAGAGACCATCGCGGCAGAGCTTGCGCGCGCCCAGCCCATGCACCGACTCCTGCAAGGTGAAGTCGGTTCAGGTAAGACTGTGGTGGCGTTGCGAGCCATGATGCAGGTAGCCGAGCACGGCGGGCAGAGCGCCATGCTCGCCCCGACTGAAGTGCTCGCCGCCCAGCACTACCGAAGCATCACAGACACACTCGGTGAAGCGCTCACCGCTCAATTGCATCCCGTGCTGCTGACAAGCAAAATGCCAGTCGCTCAACGACGCAAAGCACTCTTGGCGCTCGCCAGCGGGCACGCACAGATCGCGGTCGGCACCCACGCGCTCTTGAGCGAAGGAGTGAGTTTCTTCGATCTCGGCCTCATTATCGTCGACGAACAGCACCGCTTCGGAGTTGAGCAGCGCGAGGCCTTGCGGCTCAAAGGCACAAACCCGCACGTGCTCGCCATGACTGCGACGCCGATCCCGCGCACCGTCGCGCTCACCGCATTCGGGGATCTCGAAACAACATTTATTCGACGCGTTCCGCCTGGGCGACAGGGGATTACTTCCTTCGCGGTGCCAATCCACGAGCGCCCAAAGTGGGCCGAACGCGCCTGGTTGCGGGCACTCGAAGAAATCGCGGCGGGCAGGCAAGTGTACGTGGTGTGCCCGGCAATCTCTGCCAGCACACGAGAAGACGGAGACGAAGCGGGGGATCCGCTGCTTGCTGATGCCGCAGCGGGCGCAAGCGTTGCCCCTCCGCTCGCGAGTGTCGAACAGACTGTGGCCGAGTTGCAGGAGCGGCCAGACTACGCGGGGATCCGAATAGCTGCCCTGACCGGCGCAATGAAAGCCGACGAGAAAGATCGCGTGATGCGCGCCTTCTCGGCGGGAGAAATTGACGTCTTGGTGGCAACTACCGTGATCGAGGTGGGCGTCAACGTTCCCAACGCCTCAATGATGATCGTGCGTGACGCGGAGCGCTTTGGTGTGTCGCAATTGCATCAGCTGCGTGGGCGAGTCGGCCGAGGCGAGCATCCTGGGCTGTGCCTGCTGCTTACCCGCGCTGAACCAGGCAGCGTCGCCCGAGAACGCATTGATGCGGTCGCCGACACAGTCGACGGCTTTGATCTTGCCGAACGCGATCTTGAACTGCGGCGCGAGGGAGACATCCTGGGGACTGCGCAATCCGGGGGCCGATCCACATTGCGGCTCTTGCGTGTGACCGAGCACGGCGAACTCATTGAACGATCCCGCGAACGAGCCGCAGAACTCCTCGCGCGCGATCCCGAACTCACCAGCGCGCCGCTGCTTGCCGCACAGCTTGCAGAAGAGGCAAAGCAGCGCACACTCGACAACCTCGCGAAGTCATAGTTCCTGCCCGCGCGACATCGTTTCTGTCGAAGAAACTGAGAGATTCTGAGAAGTGCCAGGAAAGAAGCTCAAGAAGTGTCGTGGAAACCGCACAGAAGTAATGAATCAATCGTGAATCATGCGCCTGTGGCGTGCGGATACCTCTAGGCTGAGAGGTATGAGCAGTATCGCCGTCGTTCCTGGTTCGTTCGATCCGGTTACCCTTGGTCATCTCGATGTGATTCGCCGTGCTGCGGCAATCTTTGACCAGGTGCACGTGCTAGTCGTGCATAACCCCGGAAAGAACGCGATGCTCCCCATTAGTGAGCGCATGAACCTTCTGCAGCAGGCCATTGACGAGGATCCAGAGATCCCCTCGAATGTGATCGTTGCCTCGTGGTCGATGGGGCTGCTCGTTGACTACTGCACCGAGGTGGGAGCGACTGTGCTTGTGAAGGGACTGCGCTCTCAGATTGACGTTGCCTACGAGACTCCAATGGTGCTGATGAACCGCAGCCTCGCCGGTGTAGAAACGGTCTTCCTGCTTCCTGAGCCGGGTCACGCCCATGTGTCAAGCTCGCTCGTGCGCCAGGTTGCCTCGCTGGGGGGCGACGTGAGTGACTACGTGCCGCCGGTGGTTGCAAAGTACCTCGAGACGACCCGCCCGGCCTAGTCCAGCTGACCCCGGGAGTTCCAAGCTCCCGGGCGCTGCACCACGCACTAGGGGCGTTGCTGATCTGCGTCGGTGACCGTGCTCGGGTCTGACGCGCTGCCCGCTGCGCTGGTATCCGTCGTGGCGTCTGCCGTGCTGCCCGCTGCGCTGGTATCCGTGGTGGCGTCTGTTGCTGCGTCTGCTGCTGCGGTTGCTGCTGCGTCTGCTGCTGGTGGCTCACCCGCTGGCGCGGATGTGGTTTCTGTGGCGGGCGCTGTGTCTGTGGCGGGTGCTGTGTCTGTTGCGGGCGCTGTGACTGTTGCGTGCGCTGTGCTCGCCGCTGCCGCTTGCGTGTCTTGCGCCCGTTGCTTGCGCCTGCGCGCTGCGCGCAACACAAATCGAGTGATCAGAATGACGAGCGTGAGCAGCAGGATCCACGGCAAGACGAATCCGAGGAACACGACAAACCCCGCCGCAGCCGCGCCAATGGAAGCGATACCGGCGAGTACCCCCTCCCAGAAGTTGTGTGGGCTGCCTTGGGTATCCATTGGCGCGCGCAGCGACACCCAGATGAGTGACTGGTCAATGTCGTGCTCAATTGCCGCTGACTGCGCCTTCAGCCCCTCAAGTTCGGCTTTTCGGGTCGTGAGTTCGGATTCGATCGGGATCAGCTCACCCACGTTGGCGGCCTTCGTAGCAAGCTCCTCCAGGCGGGCAATTGACTCTTCGAGTGAAGTCATACGACCTGAGAGATCAGCCTGCTGGGTGGCCACATCGTAGGAATTTCGGTTCTCGCTCACGAGCGTGCCGAGTTCTTCTATCTTGTCGAATGCCGTGTCGAACTTCTCGGACGGCACTCGTACCGAGAGATCGGCGCTCATCGTGCTCCCATCCTCCCAGCCAGCACTCGACTGTGAGTCGATTGATCCACCGAGCGAAGACACCATTTCGGTGACCTTGTGTGCTGCGCCTCGTGGATCAGCAACCTCAAGGCTGATGCTGCCCGAAGTCACAACCGAGCTGCCCATCCCGGAGAACACACTCAGTGGGGGAGCGCCACTCGCATCGATCCCGACGCCACCCAGCCCTGCAACGCCACCAGGCTCGGCGATACGGTCAGGAGTCAGGTTCTCACCCGTGATGCCGTAATCGGGTATCTGTGTGTCAACTGTGCTGGGAAGCGGGGAAGCTGCGCTACTGCAAGCCGAAAGTGGAAGGAGGAGGAGCGCAGCGGCGGCGACGGCGAGGCGCCGAGACCGATGAGATGTGGTCAAAATCATGAGGAGCTCCTAGCTCTTGCGCGGTGTGCGCAGACGGTTGCTTGGGAACATCTTGTCACGAGCGCTCGCAGGAAGCATCCGGCTCGATCAGGTAATCTGGATGAGTGACCAGCATGCGCATTTATGAAGAAAATATTCGGGACATTCACAACCGTCCTGGCGAAATGCGTGAACGCGAGCGGAGCTTTGACGCACCCGAGTCGTTTGGCGAAGCTCTCGCCTCGATTCCGGCAGGTGAACGCATTGATCTTGAAGTCCGACTTGAGTCTGTGCACGAGGGCATTTTGGCCTCTGTAAAGGCATACACCACCATGCACGCACAGTGTGGTCGGTGCCTCAAAGACTTTACGGCGCCGTTCCAAGTCGAATTTCAGGAGCTTTTCGCGTATACTCCTACGGAGGCCGAAGAGTACGGTGTTCACGGTGATCACGTGAATCTTGAACCCCCGCTCCGAGACGCGGTAGTGCTTGCACTTCCGTTCCAGCCCGTGTGCCGCCCAGATTGCCCTGGTCTCGATCCCGAGACAGGTGAGATGCGCGATGCCGAGGCTGCAGCCGAGTCCGACGTGGTTGATCCGCGGTGGGCTGCGCTGGCCGGATTGCTGGCCGAAGAATCAGACGTGAGCCGGGACACCGGTTCAGAAAGCAAGTAGGAAAGAGAGCATCATGGCTGTTCCCAAGCGCAAGATGTCGCGTTCGAACACCCGCCACCGCCGTTCGGCGTGGAAGGCCGAAGCGCCAAAGCTGGTAAAGACCGTTGAGGGTGGCCGCACCGTCTACAGCCTGCCCCACCGTGCACGCGTGGTCGAGGACTCGCAGGGTAACGCTCTGTTCCTCGAGTACAAGGGCCGCAAGGTAGCAGACGCGTAACCAATTCGAGTAGTGGCGAAAGCCATTCTCGAAAAGGTGAGGGTTTGCTAGCTCGTGCAGGCAACAAAGCTTATGGGAAAGCCGTCGAATTCACCCCAGGGTGAGATTGGCGGCTTTCTTGCACCCTTCGGTGTGACCGTCGACCCTGTCCTGTTGCGGCGTGCGCTGACACATCGATCCTGGGCGTACGAACACGAGGGTTCGCGGCACAACGAACGTCTTGAGTTTCTAGGTGACTCGATCCTTGGGCAGGCCGTCACCGTAAAACTATTCTCCGACTACCTTGACCTCCCAGAGGGGGAGCTCTCGCGCAGGCGCGCAGCGCTCGTATCGAGTGCCGCCCTGGCCGAGGTTGCGAGAAACATTGGTGTGGGTGCCGAACTGTTTCTCGGCGTCGGAGAAGAACGCAGCGGTGGCCGCGAGAAGGAATCGCTGCTGGCCAATGCCGTTGAAGCCATTATCGGCGCGGTGTACCTGTCGAACGATCCAACGACAGCAGCGAAGTTTGTGATTGATCTGATTCAGCCGTTGCTTGACGACCCCGATCGTTTTTCAATTGCACTTGACGCGAAAACGACCGTGCAAGAAGAGGCCGATGCCCGTGACGTTCCCCGTCCGGTCTACGACATCACCGCCTCGGGGCCCGATCACGATCGACGCTTTCACGCGACCGTCGAACTCGACGGGGTCACTGGCACCGGATCTGGAATCAGCAAGAAAGCGGCCGAGAAAGCCGCCGCTCGCGAGCTTGTACTGAAACTTCGCGACCTCGGCGCGCTGAAGCACCACAAGAGCCACTGATATGCCTGAGCTGCCCGAAGTCGAGGTAGTTCGCGCCGGATTGGCGCCAGCAGTGACGAGCGCGCACATCATCGGTGTCGACGTGCGCGATGCGCGATCCCTGAAACGACACCGCACCTTGGGTGAAGCCGCCCCAGTCGCAGACTTCGAACGCAGGATTATTGGCGCAACGCTTCGCGAACCGGTGCGGCGCGGGAAGTTTTTGTGGATGCCGTTTTCGCGCGACGAGACCTACCCTGAGGTCGAAGCCGAACGGGCGCTGCTCGCCCACCTTGGAATGAGCGGGCAAATGCTCTTGCGGGCACACGAAGCCGCCGACGATCGGCATGTGAGGGTGCGGCTGTGGATCGAGCATCCCGTGCACGGAGAAATGAGAGTGGACTTCGCGGATCAGCGACTATTCGGCTCGCTCGCGATCGACCCGCTAGTTCCTACAGCAGACGGTCATGCGGCAGGACGCGGCACCACAGTTGCGGCGATCCCGAGCCAGGCGGCACACATCGCCCGTGACCCGCTCGATCCGGCGTTTCACGACGCGGCGTTCATTGCCGCTTTGCGCACACGTAAAACCGCTGTGAAGCGTGCACTGCTGGATCAAGGACTCATTAGCGGGGTCGGAAACATTTACGCCGATGAATCGCTCTGGCGCGCACGCGTGCACCCGGAGACTCCTGGTGCCCGGTTGAGTGCGCGAAAGGCAGCCGAACTGTTGGCGCAAGTGCGAGAAGTCTTTGCGCAAGCTCTCATCGAGGGCGGCACGAGTTTCGACGAGCAGTATGTGAATGTGAACGGCGAGGCGGGGTATTTCGCGCATTCGCTGAATTCATATGGGCGCACCGGCGAGCCGTGCAATCGCTGCGGCACGGCCATCAAACGCATTCCGTTTGCTGGTAGGTCTTCCCATTTCTGTCCGAGGTGCCAACGCTTGGCCCGTTAGTACTATTTTGGCCTGATCAAGCCACTATTCCAACCTGAGCCTCAGGTAGCTCCACATGTCTCGTGCGAGCTCCGAGCACCCGGTTTCGCGGGCTGCGTGACGCGCGCTGGATGGAAGGTCTTGCGCGTGTCACCGCGAAGTGGCTGGGGGAGACGACGCCGCGATAGGCGCACCGCTGACGCCGCTGCCGGCCCTGGGCTTTCGCCAGTGCGATGCTCGTCGTGTTCATGCCCATGACACTATTCGGGTGCAGGAGCGCGAGCGTAACCTAGCCCGTGAGAGCCCGACAGAGCGTGTGCTACGGTTATTTTGCCTCGATCGCATACTGGGTACTCACTCTTGAGAACACCACCCAGCGGACGTGATTGATTGGCGTGATCGGTGCAGGTGAGTCGGTCCGGAGCAGGCTCGGCCAGGGTCTGTTCTGAGAAGAGAAGTGGTGGGCCGCATCGGGGTAACCCGCGGCATATACCGAGGGGTCAGCCGCCTCCCTCGGTGAAGCAGAGCGGACGATACACGCGTGCCCGCTCGCAGACCACCGATTCTCAAGGAGACAATATGGCCATCACCACCTCAACGCTGGCAACTCGCGACGATGAGACCCGCAACAGCAAGTCAACCGGCACCACCGGCTACGGTGCTCTCGCCCCGGCGGACGCGGCCCGCTATCTCGGTGTCGGATACTCGACGCTCAAGAAGTGGCGCAGCGAAGGAACTGGCCCTCGGTACGCGAAGATCGGCGGCTGTATCCTCTATCGGCCGCGCGACCTAGAAGCGTTCCTCGAAGCGCAGCTAGTGTCTTAGCGACGTCTCTATTGCGCTTTGTTCTTTCAGTACTGTGCGCTCCGCGCATGCCGCGAAGTTCGCCACCTCGGGTTCGGGCGCGTCGATGCCTTGTCATGAACATGCCCAAAATGCGTGGAGAGGCGACGCCCTACTTGGCTTCAGGCAGGTGGGGTCCTGGTGATGTCCCGGTAGCCGAGTCGAACCGGCCAAAGTCTCAGCCGTTTACGCTCAGAGCCGTGTCGTCATCAGCGTCGTCGAACCATTCCAGATCTGCAGTGCCGAGCCCAGCCGCGACAGCCGTGGCGGTTTCCTTCCAGCTCGTCAGTTCGGCGATCGCCAGGTGGGGCTGATTGGTCGAGAACGATGCGCGCGCCGCGTCGACGAGGTCTTGCGCGCAGGTCTCGCGGTCGGCCGCGGAGAGAGCCAGCATCCACGGGTAGACCTTCGCCATGCGCTCGGCGAGAGTGCCCCGGTCGTCCAGCGTGACCGTGATCAGCTGGGCGGCGAAGTTCAAGAGCCGCGCGCGTCCTTCGGCCTCCCGCTGTGACATCAGGACCAGTGCCTCGCCGTCGCGACGGGTCACCGTGACAGGGTGGTCCTCGGCCTCGGCGAACACCTCCGCCGAGTGCTTGCTCAGATCCGAGGAACGCCTCGTGCGCGTCATGCTCATGCATTGATCCTATTCGGAACGTGTTCGGAAATTTAGCGAGGCGAGCCTACCGAGAAGTACCTCACTTACCCGGGATGATCGTCTAACGTGCGCTCGGAACGCTTCGAAGGGCGGGTGGTCCGGTGCTCACAGCTGCGTTCCTCTCGTCCACCGATGGGTACATATACGAATGTGACTGGTACGGGGCAGGCCGATACCGGGGGAGAGGATCACACGCCATGAGCTTGCGTCCAAAGAGGTGCTCGAACACAGAAGCGGGTGCTCGTTTCGTAAAATGGGCTCTGAGACCCAATGCGCGGGAGCCCCAGCTCGACCCGCGCGGAACCGAGACTGAGAATGCCTGTCCCTGCGTCGAAGGATGACCTCCTGGCCGTCATTGAGAAGACCTTCGCGCAGCTGGAACACGATCTCGACAGGGTGCCCGTCGAAGCAGCACGGCAGCTGGTTCTTGAAGGCCATGCGAAGGGTACGGTGATGAGCCCGGCGGACCTGGTGGCTTACCTCATCGGATGGAACCAGCAGGTTCTCACGTGGCATCGACGGCGTGCTGAGGGCCTCCCGGATGAGTTTCCTGCCGCCGGCCTCAAGTGGAATGAGCTCGGGCCCCTTGCCTGGCGCTACTACGCCGAGCACGCCGAGGAGTCCTGGGACGAGCTGCGACAGCAGTTGCGCGATGCCAAGGACGCGATCGTCGCCTTGGTGGAGGGCCGCTCGGATGCGGAACTCTACAGAGCGCCTTGGTATGGGAAGTGGACGATGGGCCGGATGATCTCGTTCAACACCTCCTCGCCGTACGCCAACGCGCGACGCCGAATCCGCTCCTGGCTCCGCAGCGCATGAGGCAGCCTCTGCAGGCCCGGGAAGCCTCGTTGGCTGTCACATGGTGGCCGCTGTTCCTCGCGCTCTACGTCGTGCTCACCGTGTGGATCTTCATCGGCCGTGAGCTTGTTCCGGAAGCTGTGTTCACCGGCATCAAGAACGGTGGATACGTCGTCGTGATGTTGCTCGGGGTCTGGGTGTTCCGAGCAAGTTTCGCCAGGAGCTGGCGCACAGCGAGGCAGCGACCTGTGCTGGCCATCGGAATGGTCGCGGTAGGACTGGCGCTCATGGGCGTGGCCTCAGCGATCAGTCAAGCAGCACTCCTCGTCGCTGGGGACACGACGACGGGCGGCAATCAGGCGGCGATCTCGACTGAAGTGCTCACCGCGTCGACGTCGTTTGTCGGAGCGCTGCTCTTCGTCGGGCTCGGCGGTGTGGTGGCTCCGATCGTCGAGGAACTGGTGTTCCGCGAACTCCCGCTCGGACAGAGAAGCCGGACGCTGACGACCTGGATCGCCGTGACCGTCTCCTGCCTGGTGTTCGCTGCCATCCATGCGAGGGGATGGGATGAGTGGCCGCAGATGATCCTCTACGCCGGATACGCGGCAGCGTTGTCGACGGCGTACTTGCTTTCCGGGCGGAACCTTCTCGTCAGCACCTTCGCTCATGTGCTCTGGAACGGAATCGGCCTAGTGTTCCTCATCGCTATTGCGTGATGACGAAGCATGCACGCATGCTGAGTGCTCCCCAGCCGGCAGATCTGGGGTCGATGCACGGGAACGTTTGGAGGCATTTGCTGTGTTGGAGCGGAGGATTGATGAGTTGACTCGGTCGGGTGGTTGTCGGGTTGATGTGTGTGGTGCGACGTTCAAGAAGCTGTCGCACCGGTCACAGTTCCGAGAGTTGGAAGAAAGCCTCGAAAGTGTGTCATGGCGCGGGTGATAGACGAGATAGCGGGGTGTTCTGCTGGCCGAAAGGCTGGCGGGGGAGTGCGCTATTCATCTTGTTCATTGACACCGAGCTCAACCTGAATAAGTCATGCGTGCTTCCGCGCTGAAGTGAGCCTTCTTCCGTTGACCTTGGAACGGTTTGAATCCCGTCCGATGTCTGGCATTCTCAAAAGAAAACGTTAGGTCTCAGAGGAGAAAAATGAGCACGCCAATTATCGATGCTGATGATGACCTTTACTACCAGGAGCTCGACAACGGCGCGAGCGATCGGAGCGGAACTGTTACCTATCGTGAGGAAGCGGATGAGATAAAGGTCCTCTGGACTGAAAAGCCCGATGGAGAAGAGCTTGAGATGCTGAGCTTCGTTCTAAGCGACGAGCTTCTGAGAATTTTCCCTAAATCAATCTCCTCGGGCATTCTTCAACCGGCCTTCACTCAGATCAAAGAATTGCAACTCGAACAGAGCAAATGGGCTACTTATGACCGGAGCCAGATGAACGATAGATTCGGACTTCTGCAGGCGAACGGTTTGCCTAGAGGCTTCTCTGGTGTCTACGCGTTTGGCATTGGCATCAAGCGTGACTTCAGAGGTTTTGTTCATTTGATTGAAGAACATACGGCATGCAGCGTTGTTCGCTTTGTGCGCGCGGGGCGTGAGGGAGTCAGCGATGATGGGAGTACTTTTACTGTCACGTATGACCTCTTCGACGAGTACCGCAGTGTCGTAAAGAGGAATAAGGGGCGTGGTTACCAAGCGGTGGCACGGGTGAGGATCGCGCAAACCCACAACGTGCTTGCCAGCGTTTTAAACGTAAAGCCCAAAGAAGTGAAGTACGGTCGCAATCCAGTGATCAACGCTATGACTGAAGAAGTAGAACATGGATACGTGATAACGGCGTCCGATCGAGATCTGCTCGTAACCAAGGTGGCTCAAGAAGCAAAGAAAGTTGCAGTAGAAACGCCTTCGACGTTCTTCAAGCTGAGATCCGACATCGAGCTAGTTTCGTTGGACACACTGATCGAGAAGTTTGAAACTGACTTATCTGGGCGGTTCAAGAATGACGAGAAGCATTGGCAGGCTTTCTTTGAGGAAAATCCGTTTGCGCTCAAACAGCTCTTCGCGATGCCCCTGACTATCTTTCAGCGTGAGGCAGAGGTTAAATCAGGGAATGTGTCAGGAACAGGAAGGAGAGTTACGGACTTCTTATGTCTAAATCCCGTAACGCGTGTCGCGATGGTGATTGAAGTAAAGTCGCCAGCTACACAGTTAATGCAAAAGGGAAGTTATCGGGGGAAAGAAGACGCGACAGTCTTTGCTGTTAGCTCGGACCTGTCAGGAGCGATTGCCCAGTTGCAGGGACAGATGATTTCGACTCAAGCAGATCTTCCTGCACGGCTGAAATCCAAAGATGAAATAGACGTCTGGGGCGATGTTCGCGGTGCAATTATTGCAGGGAAGTTCGACGATCTGTCAGAAGAACAGAAGTCTTCATTTCTTAGGTTCAGAGCTGGACTAACGAACATTACGATCTTGACTTACGATGAGGTACTTGCTCGCTTGAAGGAGCTTAGAGACGAAATGCAATCAACAGCGTTCGGTTCGACCGAGAGAGAATAGGTCGCCCCCACCCCGCATTTATCCCGCTGGTTATACGCCTAAAGGGGGCGATTAGTCTGATTGGCGATCTACTCACGCTTTCCGCCAATTGTTGGTAATTCTCCACCACTACGCCCAACTAACCTAGTGTGCATAGAATGTTTCCGATCTGTTTTAACAGTTCTTCTCAATTAGCTGCAACTGGCGAGAAGTCCTATCCGCTCTCGATAGGCTCAGGAAATCACCGAGACCAAGGATGTGTGGCGATCACGACACGTGCGAAGTTCTTCCTGGGATCAGCCAGTGCCGTCGTCGCCGTCGGTGCTCTCCTGGGCATCGGAGCCCTGACCTCGGGAACCGAACCCCGGCCGGCTGAAGCTGGAATCTGGGACGTCCCGGCCGATGCCTGTGATGATCCACAGGTTCTCGAGGCAGTTCAGGCTGCTCTGAACGAGCCGGAGGGCAGCGTCGCGAACTCTGCGCTCGCGCGCCCTGACGAGGTCGATGCAGCGTTGAATGCGCAGCAGAGAACCGCCTGGAACGCACTGACACCCGAGAAGCTCGCTTTCCAGCACTGCCTCGCAGCACAGAGCGGTAAATCCTGAGCGAGAGCTCCGGCACGGGTACCGGCGGGTTCGACGCCCTCGGCATCGAGGCTGAGGCCAGTCCGAGCGCCGCCCACACTGCAAAGCCGAAGCTCCTCTGGCTGTGGACCGTGGGGGTCCTCGCTGTGCTCGTCGTGGCGGTGGTGCTCACGGTACTGGCAATCACCAGGCCCTGGCTGTCTGAGGTCGAGAAGATCGAGGCTGCCAACACCAGCTGCTATGACGCGACGGGCGAGACCTGCGGCGACCACCACGCCCTGCTCAGCATCATTGAGAGCGACACTGGCATCGGCCTGCCGGAGAACGCGCAGCTCCTGTACTCGCGCTCTGGCACTGGAGCGCTCGACCACCGCACCAGCAACGCCATCATCAGGATGCCCGTAGGCACTGAGGTTGTGTTCGCCGATCAGTACCGCCCTGTGGAGCCCGAGTCGTTTGAGCTGGACCCGGATCAGCCGGCGCGGCTGCGCTCGGACGTGGCGGTGCTGTTGGAGTCTCAAGGTCTTCAGCGTGTGGTCGAAACCCGCGATACTTGGGTATCCGGTGGCCCCCGCAAGTCGTCGAAGATCTCAGTCGTGAAGCTTGAACTTTCAGATGACCGACTGATCGTCGTCACGACGTCCGAATGAACCAGAGCAGGGAATCTGTACATGCCTGCTCTTCGCCTGTACATCCGACAAGGCAAAGAGTGAGAGCGATCGCTCCTATCACCGCGAAAGAACTGCGTGACGACAGATCGCTGGCCTAGCTGCCCATCTTCTAGGGCCCTTTATGGCCACAGCAGTGTTTCCCAAAGATCCAGCTAGACTTGGGGTATAGACCAAGTAACGCTCAGCACGAGCCAGACGGGCTGTGGATCGTTCAGGTTAGCGCCACCGATGACACTCTCTGCCCTCTCTACGGAGAGTGTCATTCACTTCAAAGTCTAATAATGCGCCCGTATACGATGCATCAACACCTCGCGAGAGTCTCCGAGGCTTCTGCCTTCTCGGGAATGGGCAACCCCTCCCGTTATCTACAGACGGGTTCAGCTAAGCGTCCGCCGCCAGGTCTGTTGCTCGGTGGTGTCTGGGAAGCCCCAGGAGACGATGATTGTGGCGGATGCGGGGCTGCTGAGGTTCTTGGAGTAGTCGAGATAGATCGACTCTCCCGGGTGTAACTGGTCAACAGGCATCTCTACGAACGCGGTCACGTCGTTGCCACCATCAGCCTGGACAACGCTGACCGCCCACAGAGTGTCCGGGCTGTCGTTCCTCAGCTCGTACTTGTTTTTGGTGTGCTGGGTCAGCGTCCAGGGGGCGCGAGGCAGTGTCTGTCGCGCGATGTCGTTTGCTTCTTCGAGGGCGGCTGCTGATCGTCCTGCGGCTGAAGCGGACTCTTGCGACGCGGCGAGCGCAGCTTTCTCATGTGATTCGGCAGCATCGCGTGCATCCCGCGCATCGTTTCTCGCGGCTCGGGCTTCCTTAGCCTGGTAGATCGCGACCAGGACTCCTACGGCAGTTACCGCCAAGAGCCCGAGATTGATGATGTTTGATGAATCCACACCTAAACAATACCGCTGACTCAAGCCCACCTACGGATGAGCTGGCGAACGTAAGGACTAGCTGCGTCCGATTGCAGTCCAGTCAACTTCGAGTCCCACGTGGCTGATTTCTGCTGCGAGCTTGCCCTTCCAAGCCCCTGCGGAATCTAGCGCAATGTACACAAGACCATTGATGTCGCTAGGAAGCTCGACGCCCTCGTCATACAAAACGGCCACACGTTTGCGTCCGATAAGTCCAATAAAGAAGCCCATCTCGAAGACCACGTTCTGTCGGCCGCGAGGCCGGTCGTCCTGCGATTCCAGAGAAGCCGGACGACCCACGTCGTCTGCAGTGAGCAAGACCACCGCGTAACCAACCGCTGCTGCACTTTCCTCAAACTTCTCGATGAGGACACGCCCACCGTTAGGCTGCTGATGCAAGATAATCGGTGGCTCAGCGACGAGCTTATGTAGATACGCCTCTAGTTCATACTTCTTCGCGTCGTCCTGCCCGTGCACGATAAACACTCGCGTGGACGCGAGAACTGGTACCGTACCGGAGTCATCGCTCTGGCCGGCAGCCTCGGTGGAAATCTCGATCTCAAGTTTTGCCGATTCTAGGATCGAGATCACCTGACGGACTCCAGCGGGTTGGTAGCCACTCGTATCCATTCCTGAGAAGTAGACGCCCGGCGAGTATTTTACGGATCCAAACTTTTTCAGGGTGACGCTACCCTCTCCAAACACGGTTCGGAGAACAACTTCTGTTCGGTTGCGCCACTCTCCGAAGTTGCCGGGAGAGCCGTTATTGGCTTCCTCGATCTGCCTCTGGATCAGCTCAGTCGCGCGCGCGGGTTCCATCTCGCCATCGTATCGGCTGGCGCTGACGCTCAACCGCCGAGCTCTACGTTGATCTCAGCTCACATAAATCACTTCTGCCCGGCGGGCTCGGATGGCGCGGGTTGCCCTCGTTAGTCTACGGGTCCCAGGTGAACACCCGAACTCCTATCCTGTCGAGCAGCGCCTGCACGTTGAGCTTCGCGCGCTTCAGGGTCTTGTGCGCCAGGTTTCCCCGGACTCCCGAGTACCTCAGTCGAGCTGTGCCTGGTCGAGAGCCAACTACTGATTGGTCGTGGCGCACAGCACGAAATCGTCATGCATCTTGAGGACGAGTGAGACCGTCAGCCTGAGCAGCAGCATGTACGCCGTTCGATGAGATTTCTCGTCTTCAGGATTCGGGTTGGTGCCGTGAAGATACCTGTTGCGCAGATCGTGGCCGTCGCTGAACTCGCTCTTGTTGAGAAAGAAGTTGAAGTAACTCGCCTCAGTCGGGCTCAGCAGCGTGGAGCGGAAGTCGAGCCATCCAGCATCGACAAGGTGCTCGGCTGCAGTCTTTTCCAAGTCGTAATGCCCGAAGGGCCCCGCCTCATACATGTTGATGTCGCGGAGGACGAGGATTGGCAGCAAAGAACGGAAGCTGATGATTCCGTCGTCGACGGCGACAAGGCCCTTCGCCGTAAGCCAGTCCACCGCCCCCGTCTGGTAATGGTGAAGATCGCCGTAGTGAAGCTGATGGTTCAGCACCAGCTGTACGAAGTTGATCGCATTGAGATCCTTGTTGATGAAATGGATGCTCGATTGGTCGCTGAAGAGCAGATTGAGCGCCGCCGCGCAGTCGTCGCTCGGACGCTGGACCACGTACTTTCGCTCGATGAGGCTCGGGATCGTTGCCCAAGGCCGCGGAGCAGACGTTATTTCGAGCAACTCACGATCGATCGCACCGTCGTCGCAGTAGAGCGTGAACTGCTTGGCGATGCTTTCCATCTCCGCGCAGATGTGTCGGCATCGTTCGAGGAAAGAACTGCCTGCCGTCGAAGCTGCATAGGTAAACCCCGCTATGCCGAACACCTCAGTGATGTACTCGCGGAAGTACCAAGCCACGACGCCTTCGACATCAGTTCCCTCCTGTTGGAGAAAGTCGAAGTACGCCTCGGTACTGAGCACCGTCATACTGTCGCGACGAGCGAACTCGCTTCCCCGCGGGTAGGTGGTCTTCCCGGAGATCCGAAGGCGTTCCAATACTCCGATGTGGCTCTGGAACGACGGCAGCGTCAGCAGACTGCGCTCTTCCAAGTACCCGATAATGGTCGTGAAGTTCGCAAGGATCTGATCCGGCATCAAGGACGTCTTGAGATACGCGCCGCCGAGCGTGCGTTGGCGGAGAGTCCTGTCGCCAGCACGCCTGACCAAGTCCTTCACCGGCTCATGCTGATCTGGATCGATCCCGACTGCGTAGCCGGTGCCTCGCACAAAGTTGCTCTCGTCGGCAAAGAGTTCCTCGATGAGCGCAGCCACGCGGCGCTGAGCTGCGAGCCTGATTCTGGGCGTGATGCCAGTGACGGAGTCGTCCTGCGCATTCGCGATCGCTTCGACGTAGTTGAGGTGCGGCGATTCGCTCTCGATGTACTGCCTGAGCACCGCTTGCGAGTCGTCAGGGCTCAGGCTCGCGGGCAAGAAGTACGCGTCGGAAGAGTTCCGGACGAGACGCGCGTTCACCAGCAGCTCGCCGTAGCTGGCCTCGCTCATCATCAAGTCTCGTAGCCGCTGATCGTGGGCTTTCACGAAGCCTCGGTCTTTGAGCATCACAGAAAGACGAATGCCCGCCTGATTCAACGCTTCGAAGAGGTCCTGCTCGCCGATTTGCTTGGCAACCTTGAACCTGTCAATTAACTGCAGCAGATCCTGCGCGTACTCTTGCTCAAGGCCCACCAGCTGCTCGCCGATGTTAGAGCTGGTGATCGTCGAGAAGAACGCGGCGATCTGCGCGCGGAGCGCCCGGGCGGCTAACTTGAGCGCATCGCGCTCATTCTCACTCAAAGCGGTTGGCAGGACGCTATGTCGCTCGAACTCGAGTGCGTTGTGCATCTCCAGCGCATCGTTCAAAGACGTGATCGCGTCCTTCTCCGCCTGCACGCGCATCAAGGCGACTGCCGCATCGGCAACGACGAAATTGCCGAGGTCCGCCGGACCGTAGAACTTTATCCGGTCGCGTGGTGGGAGATCTTCCATGCTCCGAGGTTATCTACTTTGCTCCCTCAAGCAGTTTGTAGGCCCACCCCAAAAGCGGCGTGTCCCAACCTCTACACGCAGGAAATCTGTGGCAGCAGTAAGTCCGTAGGACCAGCAAGTCAGTTTCTGTGGTGATCACTACGTGTTCAGTTGGTGCTTTTTTGCGGTAGTGCGCTCGGCACCGCTCGGAGGGAGACCAGATAGTCGTCGCCGGCCTGGGTGAGCTTCCAGTAGACGGTTCTGTCACCGACGCCACGTGGACGGGTGCCAATAGTGATGAGATTTAGAGCTCGGAGCTGCACAACTATCGACCCCCAGGCTCTGTCCGACATGCGCACGTCGTGGTCTTCCCAGTACGTAGCCCAGGTTCCAGTCACATCTTGTAGGAGCGACCCAAGCAGATGATTGTCCATGGTTCGACGGAGCGTGTCGTCCGGCGTCTCGTCGATCATGAACGGGCCGAGAACCTCAACGATCTCGTCCCAGGAGCAGGTGAGCGTGCCGGACTGTTCGGCTGTTTCCACGCCATTCCAGCCCGAGTGCACTACGTCCAGGTCAATCTTCTGCGAACCGTGTGCGAAGCTCCGATCGAGTTGTTCCACGCCGCCGCCCACGTTGGCTTCCAGCTCATCCTTTTCGAGCTTGGCGATGTGCGCTTCCAGCTCGGCGATCTTCACACGGGTGTCGGCCGTCATCGCTTGGTCGCCGCGCACCCAGCCAGGGCGGGGATTGTTTTTGATCAGGTGCATCAGCCCACGCGTAACCTTCGAACCGAGGTCCTCTGCGTTCGTCCAATGCTTGACCATCTTCTTCTGGACCTTCGCGCGGAACTCGTCGAGCCTCGCGGCCGCTGCCTCATTCTTGTCTGTCTTCTTCGCCGGAAGCTCGTCGGGATCCGCGATGACGAAGCCCATCACTGGGATGCCGAGTTCGGCGGCGTATTCGTACTCCTTCTCGGTGTAGCTGATGCCCTCCTGCGTCATCGAACCGTACCGGCCGCCGAGGATCACGAGGTAGTAATCGCTCTGCTCGATAACGCCCTTGATCAGCGTCCACTGGTCGTCGTTGCCCGCTGGGAACAGTTCCATGCCGGCAGGCATGCAATCCATCTCGAGCAGCGCCTGCATCACCTCGCGCCGCTCGTCGACGAGGTCAACGAAGGTCGAGCTGATGAATACCTGGTACCGCTTGTCCATGCTTCAGATACTATCGGCGGCATACGACGCTGATGCGTGGCCGCTAGTTTCAGGTCATGCAAGTCCATGCAAGATTCTTCGCCTTCAAGCCGGCCACCGTCGTCGTGACGATCGTGGCCATCGCGCTGACGGTCTACAAGTAGCACGAGGCGAAGGTCGAGTAAATTGAAGCTCACGGCGACGAACTTCGATTGCAGCTCCTTGAATTCCAGAGGTAGTACTCGTCGCTGAACCTGCCATAACCGACGTGGCTGGGCGTGCGCTAGCCGCACACAACACGTATGAGACGCCCCGTCGCTAGCGGCTGCAGCCGGGCACCATCTCGGGCATGACCTTCGACTGGGTCCCTCCAACACCAGGCATCCAGGGTCCTTGATCGCCCGACACAGGGTGTCCGTCCTCTCAAGCACCTGGTCATGCGCGGCATCCTTGTAGGCAAGGTGCAGCCAATAGACATCGGATCTGTCGAAGCGGACCTCAGGGAAGGTCCTCAGCGAGGTAGCGTGGTCAGCGAAGCTTCGGGGCGAACAGGCGGAAGACCTTCCTTGGGAGGCGTCCAAACGCGATCTGATGTCGTGCGAGGGGAGACTGACTGCTCCTGGTTTGGCCCTGAAGCGCGCCAAGGGAGCATGCAGACACTTGGCTATGCGGGATCGCGTGCTCGAAAAGATCGAGATGCTTGATTAAGACGTCTCAGAGCGAAGCTTAGCCCAACTCGTTCAACGCATTTACTTTTGGTGTACCTTTGGTGATCTCTGAACTCACGTGCCTTTATGAAGTCGGCGGTTCTCGGACCAGAAGAGGCGATTAACTCTTTTGAATTGAAGCGTGGGCAAAGGTCTGGACGGCCATCGCTGCTCGAACCGAGTACTCTAGAATTTGGCTAGACATCGGACTCCCGCCGTTGTTCCTTTGAGTAGCTGTGGTCAGCATCCAGGTGATGCTCGGGTCCATCGTCAATGACTTCTTGTCCGCATGGTGGGCCGCCACTGCGTTACGGATTAAGGACAGTGCTGTCATAAAATCAGAATCTTGACGAATCGGACGAAGGTCCTCGCGGAACTGTCGAGCGGCTGCCTTATGGAGCTCAGGATCTGCTTTGGATGCGGTGCCAGGCTTACTCATCTCGCGGATGGCCTCGCTGATTGCGTGTGGTGCGCGTTCCAACACTTCGTAGAGGTGTAGCGCGAGGTACTTCTCCCAGACGTACCGGTCTTCGGGCGACTCCAAGAGGCGGTGCACGAGCACTTTTGTCTCGTAGTCGATTAGCGCCAGGTAGAAGACGAGTTCAACTCCAGGACGGTGGGACTCCCAGTCTGGGCGTTTCTTTGCACTGACGATGAAGTATGCCGTTTGTTCGACGGTTTCGCGGGCGCTCGCTGCGCCCTCGGCAAATCGTTGTGCATCCCAGTTCTCTGAATCCTTAGTCATGCGACGAGTATAGATAGCCCCGCCGACAGGTTAGCCTGGCTCGAGAATGGAAGGTTAAGCGACCTCGGTAGGCACCATTCCTGGTCGTTCGCAGTCGTCGGAGTTAGCGACGCCACCAGCTGGGCCGATCGCGCATGCTCGGGTGCCACGCCCGCGGCTCGGGCACATGCTGAGCCTGATTCTCTCGTGGGTCGCGACCGATGCTGTAGTCCTTGTGCGGGGCTGAAGGGTCCCAGCCCTCCATGTGCGGTCGCAGGTCTTTCGCCGACGGTTCCGCGTCGAAGACTCCGTCGTCGAGATGCTCGAGGTTCACGATCGGGTCGAACTCGTCCGCGCGGCTGCGCGCCCATTCCAGCCACTCCCGCAGCCTGGGGCGGTCTGCCAGCAGCCCCTTGGCGGTTGCTTCCGCATCGAGCTGCCTTGCGAAGTCTCGGAGCTCCTGCGCGCCTCGCCAACTTTCGAACGCACCTGCGAAGATTACCTCTCGCTGAACGACGAGGGCCTTCGCTCGCGCTCGTTCGCGCACCTCTTCCCACGCTCGTCGCTCGGCGGCCTTCTCACGCTCGTAGGCTTCATGCGCCTCTGCACGTCGTTGCTTCTCGCGCGCGGCCGCATCCGCGTCGTCGACCACGCCCTTCTTGATCACGCGCGCGATCTCGCCGACTCGGCTCTCGAGCGGCTTCTTCTTCTCGTCGGACCAGCTATCGCTATTGCGTTCATACGAGTAGCCCTGGCGTCCGAGATCGACCTTGTGCGAACCGTCTCGTTCGATCTTCAGGTGCAGCCGTCCGGACGGCACGCTGTCGAACTTTGGAATCTGCTTCCATGGCGAGCGCCGGATCTCTCGCTGCTCAGCGTCTGTCGGGACGTGGGGCACATCTTCCAAGAGCTCTGTCAGTTCGAGACTCCGCCGGCGGGTATCGACCTGGATGAACAGCTTCGGCGTCTTGAGCTTGACGTTCACCCCGAGTCGCAGTTCGTGCGCGCGTAGCTCCTCAGCGAGAGCGAGCACCACCTCGATCGTGCGGGGACGAAGCCCTTCGTTGACCGAGTTCAGGATCGTCGTCGTCTCCAGTGCGCTGCGGAGCGCCTCGAGGTTCGTCATGACGGTTCGCGCCGTCGTGCGGATGCGGTCCCAGTTCGTGATGTCTGTGGGGGAGCCCGTGCTGAGCATGATGACGATGTCACCGGAGCTGCGCCCGGTGAAGCGCAATTCTTGCCCGTGCGGCACCAGATGTTGGACCCTGCACGCGTGCAGCACCCGTCGATAGCGAGCCCGGACCGACTCCTCTGGGTCGGCGACGGTGAGTGGCCCTTGTTCTTGGAGCTGCTTGATCAAGGCCTCCGCCTCGGCAAGCGTGTCCGACGCGCCCTCGCTCAGATCGAGCTTCGGTGATGTCTTGCGTCGTGAGCGCCTGGCGGTGGCTGCGACTGCTGGCTCATCGCTTGGCGGGTAGCTCCCGTGCTCGAGGTAGTGCGTGCCCGCGTCGGTGATCGTGGCAGTCCAGGTCTTTCCGTGCCCCGTCATAGTTGCGAGTCCCCGTGACTTGAGCGCAGCAGCACTGATCTTGTAAACGTTATCGTCCTCGGGCCACTTGCCAGTAGGGCACCCGTCAGCGATCCACCGCAGGACTTCCAGCTGTCGGTCATTGATGGGCTTGCTCATAGGAGAACGGTATCGAAGGCCTCCGACGATCGGGATAGTTACCGGATTCCCATCACGTCATTCAATCACGGAGGCACCCGAATTCTCTTCACGACGCTTCGTATCCCATGATCTCGCGCCGCATGGTCTCGATTACATCTGCCGGAACATCGTCGACCGCCAGGTTGAACACGGCATTCAGCCGCGGGTTGAAGGCCCCGATGTGAGTCTGCGTCGCGAACTGGGGGAGTCCTGACTGCTTGCCCATCAAATGATGAACCAGAAGCTGCAGCAGGTTGTCCTTGTTCGGTTTCGAGGCTGAGGCGTCGAAACTCCACAGGGTGTCTTCGGTCAAGAACTCGCCGTCTCCATTGCCGAAGAAGATACTGTATCCGCCGCGCCCACCGTCTGCACGCATTTCCTCATTGTCCTCGTCAATGAAGAGGAAACCGACGTCCAAACCTGGCCCGTAGTCCTCGATGAAATCCTGTGACCGCTCTACCATGGTCAGGATGTGAGATGTCGTCGTCTCATCCGGCGCGCGCAAGGTGGAGCAATCTGCGCCCACGTGTAGCGTGGCATCGCCGGCTGCCAACTCGCATGCGATTCGAACGGCATCGTCATCAATGACAAAGGTCGCGCTACCGTCTTCATGCTCCAACATGTTCAGGCTAAGTGCTGCTTGGGCCGCTTCTTCCTGGGTGCAAGCGTAAGTGCCAGATTCGCCGGGGCGTCGTGCTCCGAGCAGCGACCCTCGGAAGGCCTTGCATGCCAGTTGTACAGGACTGTCGTCAACGCCGAGGTGGATATCCGCTAACCGGCTGAGATAGTCGACCGCCATGACGACGGTGCTGGGTTGCTGATTCTCGATTCGATGATCTAGCTCGCCGGATCCGTCGTCGAACTGGGTCACTGTCAACAGCTTCGGGTTCACCAGTCCGCCGCGCGGTTGGCCTACCTCTTTGTTGTACTGCGCGATGCGCTGCGTTGCTGAGGTCAATGAGAACCCCGCCTGTTCAGTTGTAGTGCGCCACCCTGTGGCCTTAGATCAAGGGTACGCGTTAGCGATCTTGAGGAAAAACCGCCACGCGCGGCGTGAGTCCAGCGTTTTATTGGTCAGCTGACGGGGGACACGCCGAAGGAAAATGAAGTGCTTATGCGCGTATTTCATGCAATACTAAAGTTAGATGGTGGGGTGCAGGCTGGCACTCCGGTTCAGATATTTGGAGGTCCCGATGGTTCCGAGCTCGCCTTTTGAAGCGCTTGGCTCTCATGCTGAGGGTGCACGTGAGCTCGTTATCGAGGTCGTGCGGGCGCGCCATGCTCTGTCTGCGGATGCGCATGCGGCAGCGGAGACGCGGTTCACAATCGGCTTCGGTGGGCAATGGCGGGATCTGCAGGAGGACACTATCGACGCGTTCAAGGACCGCGGATACTTGCCTTACAAGCTCAAGCCTGCCGGTTACCGGCTGCCGATCGTCAATGGGTGCCTGTTGTTCGTCTGGAGAGTGCCCGCGACGCCGGATGCTGTGGGTGGTTTCGCGTCGAGTAAGACGCGACTGAATGGGTTCTTCGCGCAGGAGCCTATCGGGCTGTTCGGAACCAGCTTCATCGAAGGCGGTGAAGAGTTCCACAATGAGAGTGAGCGGGCTGAGCTTGAGCGTGCTGTGCGTCAGGCGGGCGAAGTCATGCCTGTGGTGCTTGTCATGGTCCACTCAACCCCTCGTCAGTTAGCGTCAATCGAGTGGGCTGTCGCAGAGTACGAAGACGGCACGGTTCGTTTGCATGGGCAGGACTCCATTTGGGAGCCGTCGGTCGAGAGTAGCGATGCAACTGACACGGTCGAATCGTTCGACAGTGGTAGTCCGGTCGAGCCGGCGTTGGAGCTGCAGGCACAGGATCGGACCCCAGATGCGTAACGATCCTCCCGGCTTGTTCGATCTTCCTGGCTCATCGGATATCCACGGGAGATTCGAACCGGCGCGCCTGACTCAAGCTCGGGTGCGTCAAAGCCTAAGCAAGGCGGAGTTGGCGGCCGAAGTTGGCGTCTCCGCCGCGGCAATCGGTCAGTACGAGGCAGGGGTGAACTCTCCTCGAGCCGATGTGATCGAGCGAATGGCGACAGCGCTGAAGGTGCGCCCCTCGTTCTTCAGTGTGGGCAGACCTCTCGCGCGCATCGATACAGTGAATGCACATTTCCGTAGCCTGCGCTCGGCGCGGGCTGGTGACCGGCAGCGAGCGCTCTCGACGGCGACGTTGGTGTGGGAGCTGACTTTCGCGCTCGAGCGCTACGTCCGCTTCCCCGAGGTACACCTCCCGAAACTCCCGTCAGGGACAAGTCCTGGTGAAGCAGCGGTGGCGCTTCGTCGGCACTGGGCGCTCCCAGATGGTCCGGTGAAGCACTTGGTCGCCACCGCGGAGTCTAGAGGCATCGTGGTCGTCGTGAGGCCACTCGGAGAGATCGAAGCCGTTGATGCATTCTCCTCCGTCATTGTGGATCGACCTATCGTCATCACCACGCCGCGCCGCACTGAGAACGTCTTCCGACACCGATTCTCGATCGCTCATGAGATTGGTCATCTTCTACTGCACGCTGATTCTGGTGAGCAGAGCGTCTCCATTGAGCGTGAGGCTGATGAGTTCGCGGCGGCCTTGCTTACCCCGGCAGCGGCGATGGACAGCGTGTTGCCTCAGCGTCTCGATCTGGCGGCTCTCGACCGAATCGGACGAACCTGGGGTGTCTCGCCGCATTCGCTTATCCGGAGAATGGTCGAGCGGGGTAGGACCACTGATTCATCCGCACGCCGCGCGTACCAGCGTCTCGCCGCCATCGACGACCCGTCCGCAGATCCGACGAGCTCATATCCAGGCGAGATGCCAACGCTGCTCGACAAGGCGGCCGAGCTTGCGGCCGACCAAGGGGCAACGATTCCGGTTCTTGCTGAGATACTCCGGTTGGCTCCGGCACAAGTTCGTGATCTGCTCGGGCAACAAGATCAGCGACCGGTGTTGCGTCTTGTGGCCAACGATCGGTAACGCACGATATCCGTCAATCAATGCGCCCTCAGTTAAGGCGGCGTCATTTATCAGGATCGCGCGAGCTTCGCTGTGTTGCTTGCAGCGAAGCTCTCGCTTTTCTTTTTCGCAAAGACCGGCCGTTGGCGCTCGGTTTCCCCACGCTGGTAATGCGGGTTTTGGCGCGGGCACCCGGTGTTCAAGCGAGCCGCTTTACGCGAAGTCTTGTTGACTTGCGCTCGCGGCGAGTTGAGTCCCGCAGTGTTTCCGGATCGGCAGGCCTGCCAAGTGAGATCCGGGCTTGCAGTGGATCACGGCATGCGGCAGCTGCGGGCGGCGCATCCGAAGGGTGCCTCTACTCACTCAACCGTCGCAAGCAGGTCCGCGGGTTGGACCTCCAATGCGTGCGCCAGCTTCACGATCACGTCCAGTGTCGGGTTCCGGCGACCGCGCTCGATCGAGCTGATGTAGGTGCGGTCGAGTCCCGCGTGATGAGCAAAGGATTCTTGTGATGCCCAGCCGTGCTCCTGGCGAAGTCTGCGCAGCTGATCACCGAAGGCGATCCGATGCGCAGGGGTAGTCACCCTTCAACGATGGAGTTAGAGTGACTCATAATCCACGGACTATGAGTCACACTTGTTCGTGGCGACGGCAAGTTCTCGACAATGACGTTGAGAAGGGCGGAGTCAATGGAACAACCCGACGAACGAATCGACATCACCGCCGCCGCAGAGAAACTGGGGCGACCCGTCTATGCCGTCTATCACCTGATTCGAACGGGGCAGCTACCTTCAGAGAAGCTTCAGGCTCTCGGGCACGATGGCCGGTATGTGCTCAAGCACATGATCCGTGTTCAGGATCTTGACGCGATCGATCAACGCCGGCGACATGAAGAGCATGTTGCCGCGATTCGAGCTGCTGCGACACCGCTCACCGAGACGCAGATCTATCGGATTCGGCACGCACTCGAGTTCGGAGGACCGCCGCGTTAGCCCCTCGAGGGTGGACAGGCCGGCGGCCGTTCTCGCCTCCAGGGGTGGTCGCTTTCGCGCGACGTTTTTGCTCGGCTCCGACGATCAGGGTCGGGCTACGTAGATGAGCGCACGGCGCGAAAGTGCTACTGAGCCGGATCTCTAGTTGTGAGAAAGGATGGTGCCGGATCGGGGCGGAAGGGTGCGCGCGGCGCGCTGTGTCAGGGCGAGTGGGTGGATGCCTCGGTTGGCCTTGGTTTCCGCATCCGACCCGCTTAGCGGTAGCCGCTATTATCAGTCAACGTCTCAAAGTGCGGTAAAGGCTCATATTCCGTTGATGGTGTACCCAGCGGATTGAAAGTTCGTTGACACGCGTACCTCGTCGACGACGGTTGGACAACTGGCCTTAATCGGATTGGTCTTTTGCAGCTCTCGCCGCGTAATGACGGCAGTTTCCTACATGCATTCATGTTGGTTGGACAGGGCGTGTGTCTCCTGCGATCGGTTGGACACGTAATCGAGCCGTTTTGCGTCCCTGAGGGCCCCGCCGAGGCTCAGAGCGCTTCATCCCACACTTTCTGGCCTTGAGGACGAAAAGCTCAGGATTCGAAAATTTACGATCTGACCAGGATGTTTACTGGTTATGCTGTCGAACAGTACTCATTAATGACAGTCAATGTGTCTTACTGCGGGAGTGGGGGTATTTTGCGCACTCGCTGAACGCCTACGGGCGCGGTGGAGAGGCCTGCCCGCGCTGCGGCGGCGAGATCAAGCGCGTGGCGTTTATGAATCGCTCGTCTCACTTTTGTCCGCGGTGTCAGAGGCACCCTCGTCGAACAACTCGGGTGTGAGGAGAGGCTCTTCGCAGTCGTTCTTGCGATTCTGCCCGCGGGATTAACTGCAGCAAGGTGAAGAGGGTGATGGGCGATCCCGCGCGAAGGCAAGGTGCGGCATCGTGACTCCCCGATAGTGCTTCTCGAAGCGGCCTCGCACCGTCATGCCGAGCCGGATCGCCACATTCATCGAGGAGACGTTGGTGTCTCGAACCTGTGCCCATACGCGGTCGGCACCCAACTCATCGAAACCGTAATTCATGCATGCGCGAGCGGCCTCAGTCGCGTACCCCTGATGCCAGTGTGCGCGATTGAAGAGGTAGCCGACCTCGATGACTGATTCGTCAAGAATGCGCTGCCTCGTCAAACCGCATTGCCCGATCATCTGTGTGGTTGCACGGGACTCAACGGCCCACAAGCCGAAACCATCGATCCGGTATCTCTCGAACATGCGATGGAGCCAGTCAAGGGTCATTGCCTCGTCGAATGCACCCTCGTAGGCGGTCATGGTCTGCTCGTCTTGCAAGATTTTCCGAAGCGCGGGAAGATCGTGCTCTGTCATTTCTCTGAGACGGAGACGAGGCGTGTCAATGCGCATGGCATCATTATTTCAGGGCGATGGTTTTCAGCGGGGGAGCTGCGAGGTGCTCGCAGACCTTGGGCGGGCCGATGGCTCGCAACTTCGAAACGCGCCACATTGCGAATGGAAGCCGGCAGACGTGCCCAGCAGGAAAGGAATTTCGATGGACGCGATGTCTGTGCCCACGGTGCTGTTTGTCTGCGTGCATAACGCGGGGCGCTCCCAGATGGCGGCGGCTTTTCTTTCTGAGCTTTCGCGCGGGCGCATTGACGTGCGTTCCGCGGGCTCGGCGCCCGCGTCATCGTTGAATCCGGCTGCTGTCGCGGTGATGGCTGAGCTCGGGATCGATCTCACGGCTGCGGCTCCAAAGCTGCTCACGGTCACCGCCGTGCAGGAATCTGACGTCGTGATCACCATGGGCTGCGGCGACACCTGCCCGGTGTTTCCCGGCAAACGGTATGAGGACTGGGAACTCGATGACCCTGCGGGTCAAGACATTGACGCCGTGCGAGCGATCCGAGATGAAATTCGAGACCGGATCGAGCGACTGCTCGCAGATCTTCTGCCGGGTCTCCGCGAGGAGTGACTGGCCGCTTTTGCTTGGCTGCTCTTGCTTGGGCGGCTATTGGCTGGGCGTGCCGTAGGGCTGGTCGCGCTGACGCGCTCCTGGTCCTGGTGCTGTCTGGCTGTCGGACGGTGTCTGGGCGATATGGCCCTTCGTGCACTGCACCACCGCCTGGAGGGGCGCTCCACAGCCGCGATGGGTGACCTCGATGGGTGGACCAAGCGAGTCGGTGCAGTAGCGGTCGCCCCAGTTGAGGAGCGAGATAAGCACGGGGTAGAGTTCGCGACCTTTCTCGGTGAGGGTGTATTCCTTACGGCTCCGGTGCCCAGCCTCGCGGTAGCTGTGCGTTTCGAGTACTCCCGCGCTGGTGAGTGTGCGTAGACGGTCGGTGAGCACTGAATCCGATACGCCGATGTGGTCGCGAATCTGGTCGAAGCGACGCACGCCATTGAATGCCTCGCGCAGCACGAGGATCGTCCACTTCTCGCCGATAATGTCGAGGCTTCGTTGGATCGTGCAATTGGCGGTGGAGTAATCAAGCCATTTCATTTCATCTCTCTCGCTTGAGAATCGTCTCACTCTAGGCTAGCTTCGAAAATGAGAGTCAGCTGGATGTGCGTGGGTGTGTGGCTGTGGCTGTGGCTGTGGCTGTGGCTGTGTGGCATGCCGCACACCACCGGCACACCAGCAGCACGCACGTCACTGACCTCTCTCGCACTCGCCCCTACACACGCTCGCTCGCGCGAACCTCCTTCCACACGCTCGCTCGCGCAAGCCACCTCGCGCAAGCCCCGAGAAAGGCCCTCACCATGTCAGACCGTGAAATGATTGTGCGCTGGGAAGACCCGGCGGAAGCACTCGCGCAACTTCCGCACCTCGACGGCATCGACTATTTGAGAAAGATGCAAGCGGGTGAGATCCCGGGCGCACCTATTGCGGGACATGTGGCGATGGAGCTCACTGAGGTGGCGGAGGGCACCGTGACCTTCACCTCAACCCCTGACGAGTCTCACTACAACCCGATAGGTATGGTGCACGGCGGTCTCGTATGCACCCTGCTTGACTCCGCACTTGGCTGCGCCGCCCAGACGCTTCTTCCTGCCGGAACTGGCTACACCTCAATCGAGATCCACGTGAACTATTTGCGTCCGGTGACCTCGCAAAGTGCTCCATTGACCTGTGTCGGTCGAGTCGTGAAGCCTGGCCGCAGAGTGACCTTCGCTGAGGGTGAAGTGCGAGACGCGCGTGGAAACACCGTCGCTACCGCAACGGGGAGCCTGCTGATTTTTCCGATCGATGGACCGCCCGCCGCCGCGAGCTAGTGCCTTGCCCCGGCGTTGCTGATCCAGTGTGAACACCCTCCGGTGGAGAGCCCTGGCACACGCTCGGATCTGCCGCCATCGCCCGAGGCGTTGGCTTGATCGTGCGCAGCTACGTCTGGTACCGGGCCGTTTCTTGCGCCTCGTGCGGAATCCCTCTCAAGCGTCTCTAGGAACAGGACGAGGGAAAGTTCATCGCCAATGCGTAGCTGGTGTGTGGCAGGGCTGCTTTGAGCTGCTGTGAGAAGGACTCGACGAATCCACCGACTAGTTCGGGTTTGCCCTGTGCGATTCTGGTCATCTCCGTGGCTTCGCCGCATTCTTTGTGGCTCCAGCTCTGATCCTGTTCCGGGCTTTTCACAGTGGTTTCGCTTCGCCATCCCGTCGTTTTCAGAGTTGCGTCGATACGTTCTCGATCCACTGGATCAGTGGCGTAGATAAACACGCCGTTGGCCTCCTCAAAGCCGGGAGCATCCTGCTGCAACACATAGACACAGGCCTCTCCAATTGCCTCACGCAATTCTCGAGAGTCAATGTTATTCATGCTGCCAAGACGGTAGGGGCTCGAATCCAGAGAGGTGAAATCCTCCGCGGTGAGTCCGATTCCGCTTTCGATGAGCAGGTTTCCCCAGGCGACATTGAGGTCGTGTGGCTTTGGACAGTGTGAGTTTTGCGCGACTCCAGGCAGGGAAAGCAGTGAGCAGCCCGTGGTCATCAGCAGCGCGCTCGCTCCGATCAGAACGCTCAGCGCTCGAAGTGAACTTCGCTGGGTGTGCCGGGTCATCGGGACTCCTCCAAGGCTGTGGGGGCGAACGGGGCTGGCGCCTGTGACTTGGTGGCCGCGACGCCACAAAGACCCTATCTATTTTGAAGGAAATTGCCTCAAAATCTCGGGAACTCTTGAGCTTCGATTTTGCACGAGCTTCGACCCTGTGTGCGAAGAGGTGAGCTAGCGTGAGCATATGGCCAGACCCACACACAAGAGTGAATTGCTCAGCGCTTCCGAAACGAAATTTGACAGCTTGCGGCAACTCATTGCGTCATTCAGTGCTGCCGAGCGGATCGCCCCAATCGACTTCGGACCAGAGTTCACGAAGAAAGAAGCGCACTGGACGCGCGACAAAAATCTGCGCGATGTGCTGATCCACCTGTACGAGTGGCATCACCTCCTACTGAAATGGATACGAGCCAACCAAGGTGGCGACAATCGCCCTTTTCTGCCGGAACCGTATACCTGGAAGAGCTACGGTTCGATGAACCTGGAATTCTGGCACGCGCATCAACAGACCGACGTCGAAGATGCGTGGCAGATGCTGCAACACAGTCACACTCAGGTGATGGAACTTATTGAGGGATTCACTGACGAAGAACTGTTCGAGAAACGTCATTTCGCATGGACAGGCACGACGAGTCTCGGTTCATACTGTGTCTCATCGACTTCAAGCCACTACGAGTGGGCTCTGAAGAAACTCCGTGCGCACCTCAAGAGGATTCGCGCCTAGCCTCCACTGGCCCGAGATGACATGGTAAGTACATGGAGTTTCAGGAATACATTGAGATCATTGGCAAGGCCATCGACGCCGTCGGCGTCGCCGCAATCGTGGTGGGTGCGCTTCTCGCTGCGGGCGCGGCACTGCGCGACCTGAGTCGCAAGCGCAGCGATGTCTACACCAGATTCCGCAGGCTTCTCGGCAGGTCGATCCTGCTTGGACTCGAACTTCTCGTCGCCGCAGACATTATTCGCACCGTCGCCGTAACTCCGACATTTGCAAGTGTCGGAGTGCTCGCCGGGATTGTCATTATTCGAACCTTCCTCAGCTGGTCCCTCGAACTTGAAATGTCGGGCCGGTGGCCGTGGCAGAAGAAGCAGCAGGAGGCGGCAGTCGCACCTCGGCCTGGCGACACCGCTGCGAGCGCGGCTGACGCCACCGCCCACCGATCCGAATCGGCCTAGCGCGCAGTTCCGTTGCTCTCAGGAGCAGCGCCGGTCTCGGGCGCAGCGCCGGATTCTGTGGCCTGCCGCAGACCCTCCTTCGCACCCGGACGAGGCGTATTCGTGAGCAACCCCACCGAATACCACACCGGCCAGCCCACACACCAGATCGCAGTCACCACCCACACCCTGCCGATCCACGACATCAACTCGCTCGTGCGGGACGGATCACGGACAAGCGCGGTGATGCCGAGCAACACTACGCTGGCGATTGCGGCACACGCCAACATGCGCAACCACTGACTCCATTCATATTTCACACGCCCAATCCCCGACTTTGGGATCGCAGCCGGAGCCGGGCCATCAGCAAATCGATGCGCGAACCACACATCAGCCCGAGCGATGATCTGGTGGCCGAATGCGATGGTGAAGCCCAGGTAGACCGCACCGAGCCCGTGCGCGAAATCTGCCGTCGTGCCATGTGCCAGCATGTCCCAGCAGATCAGTGTCAGGAGCAGCACATCAAGTGCGGGGACACACAGCAGCAGCACCGTCGAGAGTTTCTGCTTGCCCAGAAAGTAACGGATCCCGAGTCCCGCAGCCAGGACCACCCAGAAACCAATCTCGCAGGCCAGAATGCCGATCACGATGATGCTCATCGTCTCAGTTTCTTTGCCCGGACTCGGGCTCGGATCATCCCGCCGGACACACTTTCCTCCTCCGAACGAATGAGGAAGAAGAGCGCAGCGGTGGGGCAGGATAGTGAACATGATCAGGCGCAGCTGTGAACGATTGAACGCGAACCCGCGCGGTCGAGACGCCGTTCTCGCCGTGTGCTGGCTGATCGTTGGTCTCGGACTCTTGCAGCTTGGCGCCTACCCGCTGTGGGCTCCGCTTGAGGTCTTTCACACCAGCGGCACCGCGTTTCTGATCATTCTTCTCGCGCTTGCGGCACTCACCACGCAGCGCTCCCGCTCCCCGTTTCTCGCACTCGCCGCTGCCGTCCCGCTGCTGGTAGCCGACGTGCTCTTCGGGGGCAGTCTCGGCGCGATCATCATATTCACCGATCTCATCTATGCCGCCGTGAAGTACGGGAGCGACCGCCAGGTGCGGCTGCTGATCTGGATCATGATCGGGAGCTTCCTTGCACTTCTCGCTTGCATCGCGATCTGGTTCCCAGACAACCCGACCGCGCACGTCGTCGCGGTGCAGTGGGTGCTGATCCTGGTCGTTGCAACGTTGTGGGGATGGAATGTGCGCAGCGAGCGACTCCGCACGAGCGCAAGGCTCGCCCAGGTGCACGCGAACGCCACACAACAATTGCGTCAACGCATCGCCCACGACCTGCACGATCTGGTTGCGAACCAGGTCGCGGTCACCGGATTGCACGTCGAAGCCGCAACGTTGCAACTCGGAAGCCTGCGCAGCCCAAGCCACGCGGCAGCGACTCGGCACCACTCCGCTCCAGCAGCAGATACCAAGGAACGCACCCTGCAGGCGCTCGCCGAAAGCCTCGACCAAGCCGCGCTCGGGGCCTCACGAGCCGACTCCCAATTGCGGCGAATGATCCACGTGTTACAAGCCGTTGACGACCTGAACGCACAGCCCGAGCTTCCCGTTGAACTACTGGTGCAGAAATGCATTGACGAAGCGGATCACCAGCTTCCCGGCGAGCGACACCTCATCTGGGTTGATGAGGGTGCCGCAGCCCTCCATGCGGCGTGCATGCAACTGCCTCCCGCGCACGCACGATTGGCGCTGCGGGTGCTGCACGAACTCATTGCCAATGCGGGCAAACACGGTGTTGGCGACGTTGAAGTGCAGATCCAGCGAGGCAGCATCGAGCGAGTGACCGTGAGAAACAGCTACCTGCCCGGAACAACGAACACCAGGGGGAGCGGGATCGGCATCAGCGGCGCAAGTATGCTGCTCGAAGGCACCGGAATGCACCTGAACTCCGGGCCCGCTCCCGCCACCCAATGGAACGCCGAACTGACGCTGCACGAGATCGGAAGCCGCGCATGAGTGAGAACCCCCAAACTGCCGTGCGCGTGGTGCTCGTCGATGACCACGAGGCCGTGCGCAGTGGAGTGCGCGCGATCCTCGCCACCGATCCGAGTATCGTCGTCGTAGGGGAGGCGGAGAACGGAATCGACGCGGTAGCTCTCTGTCTCGATACCGAGCCAGACATCGCCTTGATCGACATACGCATGCCCGGAACTGATGGCGTGTGGGCTGCTGAGCGGATCACGCAGCAGCCGCGCACACGCGTGATCATGCTGACCACCTACGACACCGACGAATTGATCGCCAGTGCGCTCGCCGCTGGGGCTCACGGATACCTGTTGAAAAGCGTGCGGGGTGCCGAGTTGATCCAGGCGGTGCACCATGTTGCGGCGGATCGCCATGTGTTGGATCCGGCCATTGCAGGCAGCGTGATTGCGCGCCTGACAGCCGTGGAACAGCGGCGACCGCACTCCGAAGATTCGAGCTTCGATCTGTCGCAGCTCACCGCCCGCGAACACGATGTGCTGGCGCTGCTGGCTGACGGTCTCAGCAATCAGCAGATCGCCGAACGCTTGCACATCAGCATCACGACGGTGAAGACCCACGTCGGAGCGCTATATGCCAAAACCGCGGCACGCTCTCGCGTGCAACTCGGCACACTTTTCTCACGCGAGTCGGGGGGATAGGCGACTACGCTGCAACTATGGGTGTAAAACTGGGGTTTATTGGCATTGTGACAAGCGACATGGCTGCGTCACTCGCGTTCTACCGTGCGCTCGGCGTGCACATCGAAGAGGGTGCCGAAACGCAACCGCACGTTGAAGCCAGACTTGACGATGGTGTGCTGATTGCCTGGGACACGATCGAGGTGATTCGCGGTTTTGACGCAGAGTACACCCCGCCCGTTGGCAGTCACCGCGTGGCGCTCGCCTTTGATCAGGGAACACCCGAACGAGTGGACGCGGCCTACGCCTCGCTCACTGCTGCCGGGCACACGGGGCACGTTGCGCCGTGGGATGCCCACTGGGGGCAGCGCTACGCGACCATGCTTGATCCGGACGGCAACTCGATTGATCTCTTTGCCGCCCTCGAAGGTTCAGCCGACATCTGAATCGAGGGTGAAAGGCGCGGGTGGATCCTCGTCGAAACCCGGGAACTGCAGGAGCTCGCCGCCATACGTGGCCAAGCAGCTGCGCACGCGATCGGTGAAGAGCGCACGACCGCGTGCGCTGAGCATTCCATCATGGGTCAAAAAGACACGCGGTGCCGCCGCGTTGAGCGTGAAATCCATGACCTGTGCGATTGTCGACCACGGCGAGCCGATCGGCACACCCAACACCGGAGTGGCAAGTGGCGGGCGGGTGAGTGAATCGCCACCCCAGGCGAGCAGGCCATTGACGCGCACACCAATGTTGTCGATCACGGGGATGCTTGAGTGCAGCATCTCGTGGCGTCTGCCATAAAACTCAAGGGTGAACGGCCCCGCCGAAATCTGGTCTCCCTCGCGAACTACCAGTACGCGTTGTTCGTCGATGCCTGCCTGAATGAGGGCTGACTGCGTGGCTGCGGTTGTGTAGACCCGGGCGGTGGGGGAGGCAGAGAGAATCAGGGCGAGGTGTTCGGGCGTCCAATGGTCGGCGTGTTCGTGCGTGATCACGACGGCCGCGGGTTTAGCCACAGCATCGAGCGCCGCTGTGAGGTCGGCTGCTGTGGAGAAGTCGCCGGGATCTATCACCAGAGACGCGCCCTGATGCTCGATGACAAGACCGGCGTGAGCGAGGCGAAAACACTGCATGAACTCAGTGTAAGCACGCTGCCTTCGGCCTCGCTATTGATCTGGTGACACGCCGGAAACCTTGGCTGATTTTGCGCAAGCTGGACCGCTGTGGCAAACTTAATGAGTTGCCGCGGCACCTCTACGGTCCGAAGCACAAGGCCCCATCGTATAGCGGCCTAGTACGCCGCCCTCTCACGGCGGTAACGCGGGTTCGAATCCCGCTGGGGTCACAGTGAGAAGAGCCCCCGGTTTGTGCCGGGGGCTTTTTCGTATATCCGGCGGTGGGCGTCAGCTGGGCGGGCATCGCGAAACGCTGCGGGCCAAGCCTCGGGAGGAGTGCGGTCGTGACAGCTGTGGCAGCGTATGCCGCTGAACAACTCGATCGCTTTTCAACGTCTGTTTGTGCGCACCACGCATCGCTCCGAGTCCGGGCCGCCGCAGCTTGCGAGTTGAACCTTGAAGGGTGCACGCGAACGCGATTCTTGGTGCACGCTTATTCGCGGGCTTCACTCCCCGGCAACGAGCACACCGCTCTCGTACGCAAAAATCACGAGTTGGGCGCGGTCGTGTGCATGCACTTTCGACATGATTCGATTCACATGCGTTTTCGCGGTGTGTGGTGAGATGAAAAGGGAATCGGCGATCTCTTGATTTGACGCACCCCGTGCTGCGAGAAGTAATACTTCGAGCTCCCGCTCAGTGAGCAGGGCGAGCTCGGGGGAGGCTGAGGGGGCGGTGGGGGTGGAACGATGCTCCTCTGCCATCACTCTCGTGATGAGACTTCGAGTTGCCGTTGGCGACAGCAGAGCTTCCCCCTCGTGAATCGCCTGCACTGCGCGCACAATCTCGTCGGGTTCGGAGCCCTTGCCGACGAACCCGCTCGCTCCCGCCCGCAGCGCTGCGACGATATAGTCATCCTCTTCGAAAGTGGTGAGGATGAGCACGCGAGTGCGCTCGAGCATGGGGTCCGAACAGATACGCTCAGTCGCCTGGATGCCGTCGATCTCGGGCATGCGGATGTCCATCAGGATCACATCGGGTTGCAGGTGACGCGCGTAATCCACCGCTTCCGCTCCATTCGATGCTTCGGCGACCACTTCGAAATCTGGATGCGATGCGAGAATTGCGCTCACAGCTTGCCGGATAAGTGCCTGGTCATCGACGACGAGTACTTGAATCATGCGGTCTCCTCAGTGCTCGGATCGATCGATTCTATGGGTAACGGAATTCGCACCTCGAGACGATACTCCTGCTCGAACGGGCCTGAGCGAACGCTGCCGTGGGCGAGCGCTGCTCGTTCTCGAATACCAACCAGCCCGAGTTTGGTGCTCGGTAAGTCTTCGACGGTCGCGACTTCCTCCGCAGCTCGGAACGGGTTGCGCAGATCGATACACAGTTCGTCAACGCTCCTGAAGATCCGCAGATGGGCCGATCCACCACCATGCTTGCGGGCATTGGTGAGCCCCTCCTGCACGATACGAAAGACGGTGCTGCCGAGGGTGTCGGGAATGACATCGATGATCGGATCGATTTCTGCATCGATCGCGAACCCCGATTCGCGCATTCGTGCGAGCAGCGGCAAAATCTCTGAGGTACCCTGGCTCGGCGGCGCCACACCGGGCTCATCGACTCCCACCACTTCGTCTTTTCGCAGGAATCGCAGAAGCTCACCGATCTCGCCGATGCCTTCTCGAGCGGCCTGTCGGATCGTTCCCAGAGCCTCCCGAGCGCGCTCCGGTTGCGTATCAACGATTCTCGTCACCATCCCCGCATGCAGATTGATCACCGAGAGCTGGTGCGCGACCGTATCGTGGAGGTCGCGAGCAATCCGCAGCCGCTCCTCCGACACACGCCTGCGCGCCTCGGTCTCCCGGCTCTGCTCGGCTCGGAGAGCACGCTCCTCTGCCGCTGCGAGGTATGCGCGCCTCGATTGCGCGCTGTCTCCGAGCGCCGCCGCGATGATGAGTGCGGCACCGATCCGCATATCGAAGAACACAGGCCCGAGGTCGAAGGAACTGAGGACCATCATCACGATGCCCGCACCGCCCGCGAGCAGAAACGCGAGCTTCCGTGAGCGGCGATCCGCCAAGGTGTATGCCGCTATCGTCGCAGCGATTCCCGGGCCGAGCGATGGGGCCGAGAACCCGGCCGTGATAGCGACGCACACGAGCGTCACGACAAAGACGATGGTCGGCCACGACCGGCGCAGAAACATCAGCACCGCTGAGATTTCGGTGAGCACCGCGCCCACGATATGCGGAACAAGCCCCGCGCCCACGATATGCGGAGTGAGCGCAGGCTGGCCCCCGGGAGTGAGCGGTACGGGACCGAGCGACACGGGAGCTGGCATGTCAAAGGGGCCGCCGAGACCACCGAGGCCGAGGCCGAGGCCGAACAGGATGCCGCCACCGATGATCACGACTGCAGCCGCAGCGAGGTCGAACACCCACGCCGGGAGATGCTGCTGACTCGTCATGATTCCAGTCTGCACGGAAATCAGTGAGACCGCGTCACCCCAGCGCAGTACAGAGAATGCAGCGATCGCGGTAGTGGAACCACCCAATGAGGCGATGTCACGGCTCGAAAATGCCTCGAAGCTGAATACCGAGTTCGGTGCGCATCCGCACGGCTGACCATTCCGAGGAAAGGATCTCTATGTATTGGACCATATTGCGGCGCGAGCTGCTCGGCAGAAAGCGGCAGACGATCATTGTCGCCGCGGGCCTTGCCGTCGCGATCGCGCTCGTCATCGTTGTCTCCGCGCTGTCGAGCGGCATTCGCCAGGCCCAATCTGAAACGCTCCAGAACGTCTACGGGGTCGGCACCGATATCACCGTCACCGGTGCTGCAGCGCAGCCGGGAGAGGGTGGCGTTCCGCTCTTTGAATTTGGGCAGAACGATGGACACACCTCGGACGGCACGACGACGCTCAACCAGTCGCGTCTTATCACCGGGCCCGGCCGCGAGACCATCGATGCCGACACCGTACAGACGGTCGCAGACATCGACGGCGTCGCGTCAGCGACAGGCGTGCTCAGTCTCTCAAACATGACCTTCTCAGGTGAGATCCCGAACTCCATGCAGGGCGGCCAGGACATGCAAGACGGCAGCGCGGACCAGCAGCCTCAGGGCCAAATGCAGGTCGGGAGATCCGGTGGCGGAGCCTTCGGCATCGACAGCTTCACGGTGCTCGGGGTGGATCCCGCGGCCGCAGGCATCGGCCCCCTCTCGGCGACCACGATCTCTTCCGGCCGCGCCTTCACCACAGACGACGATGGTTCGAACGTTGCGCTCGTCGACGAGAGCTATGCAACCTCGAACGACATCGCGGTCGGCGATACAGTCGAGGTCGCCAGTACGGATGTGCAGGTCATCGGGATCGTCTCGTCGACCGGCGACGAGGCGGACACTGCGGCAAACGTCTATGTGCCACTCACGACGGCACGCACGCTGTCGGGTCTCGGTGATGTCGTCACCGCCGTCTATGTGAGCGCCGAGTCCGCCTCCGGGATCAGCACCGTGCAGTCCGCGATCGAACGCGCTCTCCCGGATGCCACCGTGAGTTCACAGGCCGATCTCGCGGCGCAGGTGTCGGGATCTCTCACGAGCGCCGCGTCGCTGATCACGAAGCTCGGCACCTGGCTCTCTCTCATCGTGCTCGTCGTCGCTCTCACCATCGCCATGCTGCTCACGAGTTCTGGTGTGTCGCGCCGCACACGCGAGTTTGGCACGCTCAAAGCAATTGGATGGTCAAACCGGCGCGTCGTCTCGCAACTCGCCGGGGAGTCGGCAATACAGGCGCTCATTGGTGGCGTCGTCGGTCTGGCGCTCGGGCTCGGCGCGATCCTCGTAATCAACATCGCCGGTATCACTATCAGAGAGTCGAACCAGGCCGCGCCGGGCAGCGGAGCGGTTGGCTTCCCGGGAGGTGGACCCGGAACCGACAACACCGGCGGGATGCCAAGCGGTTTCCCCGGCGCGCAGGGCGTGCTGCCTGGCGGATTCGGCGAACGCCTCGGGCAGGCCACGCAGGACATCGTGCTCCATGCTCCGGTGACGCTGTGGGTGATCGTCGCCGCCCTCGGGCTGAGCCTGCTCGGTGGCGTGCTCGCTGGCGTGCTCGGTGCGTGGCGCGCCGCACGGCTCAGCCCAGTCGAAGCGCTCCGCACCATTGCATAATCCCTCTCGAAAGGACCCCTTATGACTTCCACAGATACCACCGTGACTTCCACAGCTACGACCGTGACTTCCGCAGCTGCGACCAAGCCCGACGAGCAGACTGTCTTACCCGAACCGCAGCCGAACGAGCTCTACCGGCTTACGAACATCACGAAGAGCTACAAGATCGGCAAAAAAGAGATCACTCCACTCTGGGGTGTTGAACTCGTGATCACCGCGGGAGCATTCGTGACGATCCAGGGACCAACAGGCGGCGGCAAGTCTACGCTGCTTCAACTGCTTGGCGCGCTCGATCGTCCGGATAGCGGCACGATCACGCTCAGCGGTGTTGACCTCACCGCCGCGTCGGCGGGCGCGCTCACGAAGATTCGAGCCGAGCGCATCGGATTTGTGTTCCAATCGTTTAACCTCATCCTGACACTCACCGCGCACGAGAACGTCGACACCGCGCTCGAGTCGCGCGGGCTCACAGCTCAGGAGCGCAATGAGCGCGTGCGCCAAGCGCTCGATCGGGTCGGGCTCGGTGATCGAGGCGGACATCGTCCCGTCGAACTCTCAGGTGGACAGCAGCAGCGCGTGGCAATCGCGCGCGCGATCGTGGCACGGCCGCAGGTGCTCCTCGCCGACGAGCCAACCGGCAACCTCGATGAGGCGATGCGCGACGAGATTCTCGGCGTGCTCGAGAGCCTGAACGCCGAAGGCCTCACAATCGTCGCAGTGACACACGATTCTGCGGTCGCGAAATGCGCACACCGCCGTCTCCGTCTCGCAGACGGGAAGTTGCACCAGCTATAAGGTGCACCGTCGGCATTGTTGAACACACAGCCCGAACCAGGGTCGGCTCCGCCATGACGGGGGGAGTGGATTCCACTCTCACGTCGGGAACACGGCTGCGAATCCCGCTAGGGTCACAGCGAGAAAAAGCCCCCGGCTTGGGCCGGGGGATTTTTCGTGTGCGTTTGCCAGATTCACGGGTGCAGCCGGTGCCACGATTGAGGCAGCGGCCGTCTCCGTGACGGTAATCCTCGTCGGGTGTGCGGCCTAGGCGTAGGCAGTTTCTCCGTGCGCCATCTCATCGATTCCAGCCTCTTCCACCTCTGCCGGAACACGCAATCCGGTCAGTCGTTTGACCAGCAATGCGATGATCAGTGACACCGTGAACGAGTAGGCGGCCACCGCCACGACCGACACGGTCTGCACGAGCAAGAGACCTGCGCCGCCGCCGAGGAGCAGCCCATCATCGAAGGCAAAGAAGCCCAGGTAGAGCGAACCGATGACGCCCGCCACCAGGTGCAAACCGACGACATCGAGTGAATCATCGTAGCCAAGACGGTACTTCCAATCGATAGCGTATGCGCAGGCGATGCCCGCGAGCAGACCAAGCAGGATCGCCCAGAGCGGTGCCAGATTTGCGGCCGAGGGAGTGATCGCAACGAGTCCTGCAATCGCGCCTGAAGCTGCACCGATCACACCTGGCTTCTTGCCGCGCACCACATCCACTACGATCCAGCCAATGATGCCCGCCGCGGGAGCCGCAAGGGTATTCACGAGGATCAGACCAGCCTCAGCCGGGGTCGTAGCGAGGCCGGAGTTGAAGCCGATCCAGCCGAACCAGAGGAGTGCGGCGCCGATGGTGACCAGCGGCACGCTGTGCGGTGGGTGCGATCCCGGAGCGAAACCGAGGCGTTTCCCGGCCACGAGTGCAAGCGCCAGGGCTGCCGCACCAGCATTGATGTGGATTACCGTGCCGCCTGCCAGGTCAATGACCTCGGGTGTTCCCAGCGCGCTGCCGAGGTTCTGGATCCATCCGCCACCCCACACCCACGCGGCTACCGGGAAGTAGACGAGAGTTGACCAGACTCCGACAAAGAGCACCCAGGAGCCAAGACCAACGCGGTCGGCAATCGCCCCCGAGATAAGCGCAGCAGTGATCATGGCGAATGCCGCTCCGAAGCCGACGCTGATGAAATTCTCTGGGGCGGTGTTCAATAGTCCGAAATCTTTGAAAGGGTTGCCCGCAAATCCGGATTCACCCTCGGCAAAGTAGTTCATGCTGTATCCGAAGAGGATCCACAGCACTCCCACAACTCCCATCGCGCTGATGCTGAACAGCATCATGTTCACTACTGAGCGAACCCGAACCAGGCCGCCGTAGAAGAGCGCGAGTCCCGGAGTCATGACGAGGACGAGCGCCGTGCTCGCGAGTGTCCATACTTCTGGCGCAGTGAGTTCCATAGTCGCCACCTTTCGTGTAGTGCCGGCCGCAATGCCGGTGATCACAGTTTGACTCGACTGTGTTTCAACGTTTTTGCACTTTTGTTGCCACCGGGTAACAGTTCGAAACCATGTGTGTTTCACGGCAGGCGTGGTCATTCGGAGGACTTTTGCTGTGTTAGTCTCAAATCTCCAAAACTGCAAGGGCTGCAGAATCGGCCCCTGTGATGTCAGTGTTTCCCCCTGCACGAGAGGATGTCGAAGGTGCCAGATTTTGTTTCTTCGCTTCACCGCCCCGCACCCATTGGTCTGTATGACCCGGCCGAGGAACACGACGCATGCGGCCTGGCCAGCGTGGTCTCGCTGACCGGCGAGGCAAGCCACAGCATTGTGGAGCTCGCACTTGAAGCGCTTGAACACCTTGAGCACCGTGGCGCGGTTGGCAGCGATGCAGGCACCGGTGACGGGGCTGGTGTGCTCTGCGAACTGCCCGATCGCTTTCTGCGCTCCACCTTGCTGGAGCGCACTCCCGAGGTGCATCTCCCACAGGCCGGCCGCTATGCGACCGGCCTTATTTTTTTGCCGCAGCAGAGCACGGAACGACGGGCCGTCAAATACCGGATCTCGGCGATCGCAGCGGAGGAAGGTCTCGACGTGCTCGCATGGCGATCCGTGGAGGTACGACCAGAGGTGCTTGGCGACGCAGCGAAAGCGGCTGCCCCGTGCATTGAGCAACTCGTGCTGGTCGCGCGGGCCGGATCAGTGCTGCACTCAGACGCGCTTGAACGAGCCGCATTCCGCACGAGAAAGCGAATGCAACACGAAACGGGAGCGTACGCGCCCTCGCTGAGTAGCCACACCATTGTGTACAAGGGCATGGTGACCACCCTGCAATTGCCCGAGTTCTACCCCGAACTTCGAGACGAACGATTTGAAGCGCGTTATGCGATTGTGCACTCGCGCTACTCAACGAACACCTTCCCCTCCTGGCATCTCGCACAGCCGCTTCGGATGGTGGCGCACAACGGGGAGATCAACACGGTACGCGGAAACCGAAACTGGATGCGCGCGCGTGAGGCGCAACTCTCTTCGCCGCTGCTCGGAGACATCAGTCAATTGCTGCCGATCTGTTCACCGGATGGCAGCGATTCAGCCAGCTTTGACGAGGTGCTTGAACTGCTCGTGCAATCCGGACGGAGTCTGCCTCACGCGCTCGCCATGATGGTACCGGAAGCCTGGGAACTCGAGCACGGCTTGAGCCAAGAATTGCGTGATTTTCTGGAGTACCACTCCCTAGTGATGGAACCCTGGGATGGCCCTGCTGCCATGATTGCGAGCGATGGTCGCGAGCTTGTTGCGCTCCTGGATCGCAACGGACTTCGGCCCGGACGCTATCAGGTGACACGCGATGGACTGCTCGTTATTGCGAGCGAGACTGGTGTGCTCGATTTCGAACCCGAACGAGTGATCCGGCGGGGCCGTTTGCAGCCGGGACGGATGCTGGCTGTTGACCTCTCCAACGGCAGGATCCGCGAGGACAGCGAGGTGAAGCGTGAGCTCTCCGAGGCTGCACCGTGGGGAGAATGGCTGAACAACGGCCTCATTCGTCTGGCCGAAGTGCCCGAGCGTGAGCATCTCGTGCACCCACCTGCTTCGATTGTGCGACGCCAACGCACCTTTGGGTACACGGAGGAAGAACTGCGGGTGCTGCTCACGCCGATGGCGCGCGAGGGCGCGGAGCCGCTCGCCGCGATGGGAACTGACACCCCCATTGCCGTGCTGAGCGACCGTTCGCGATCACTATTTGACTATTTCGTGCAGCAGTTCGCTCAGGTGACGAACCCTCCGCTTGATGCACTGCGTGAGGAACTCGTGACGAGTCTCGTCACGAGCATGGGGCCGGTGGGCAATTTGCTCTCTCAAGGCGCCGAGCATGCCCGCCAGGTGATGCTCGATTTCCCGGTCATTGACAATGATGATCTGGCCAGGATCCAGCACTTTGGTGATGATCCGCTGCGCGAGCGCACCGTCACCATTCGCGGGCTTTACCCCGTCGACTATCACGCACGAGGCCTCTCGGAACGGCTTGAAGCAATGTGCCTTGAAGCGAGCGCGGCAGTTGACGCAGGGGCCGAGTTCTTGATTCTTTCAGATCGAGATAGCGACAAGGATCTCGCACCCGTGCCCTCCCTGCTCGCCGTCTCAGCAGTTCACCACCACCTCATTCGTGAGGGCGCACGCATGAGGGTCGCACTGATCGCCGAAGCCGGAGACGTGCGCGAAGTGCATCATGTGGCGGCGCTCATCGGGTATGGCGCGGCAGCGGTCAACCCGTACCTTGCGATGGAGAGCGTCGAAGCGCTCGTGCGCGCTGGCGAACTCGAGGGAGTCACCGCCGACGAAGCCGTGCACCATCTGATCAAGGCGCTCGGCAAGGGACTGCTCAAGGTGATGAGCAAGATGGGCATTTCGACGGTAGCCAGCTACTGCGGTGCGCAAACCTTTGAAGCGGTAGGGCTCGCGACAGAGGTCGTGGATCGCTACTTCACCGGAACCGCGTCAAAACTCGGCGGTGTGGGCCTTGACGTGCTGGCGGCTGAAGTGGCCATTCGTCATCGCAGAGCATACCCAGACAACCAGGCTGCGCTCGCACACCAGCGGCTCACTACCGGAGGTGAGTACCGGTGGCGAAGGGGCGAAGAGCCGCACCTCTTCGATCCGCACACCATTTTCAAGTTGCAGCACGCGACGCAGAGTGGCAAGCGGGAGATTTTCTCTGAGTACACGGCTCGGGTGAACGAACAGCAGGAGCGTCTGATGACCCTGCGCGGACTCTTCCGCTTCGCACCGAAGCGCGAGGCGATTGACATTGATGAAGTTGAGCCAGTTGAAGCGATCATGCCTCGCTTCGCCACGGGCGCGATGAGTTATGGCTCGATCTCGCCCGAAGCCCACGAGACCCTGGCTATTGCGATGAACCGGATCGGCGGACGGTCGAACACGGGTGAGGGCGGAGAGAGCGAGGATCGGCTGGGAGATCCCGCGCGCCGGAGCGCGATCAAGCAGGTGGCATCGGGGCGGTTCGGGGTGACCAGTATGTATCTCACTCACGCAGATGAGATTCAGATCAAGTTGGCGCAGGGAGCGAAGCCTGGCGAGGGTGGACAATTGCCGCCGCAGAAGATGTATCCGTGGATCGCGAGAACGCGACACGCGACACCGGGGGTGGGGCTGATTTCGCCGCCACCGCACCACGATATTTACTCGATTGAAGACCTCAAACAGCTGATTTTTGACCTCAAGCGGGCAAACCCCGCCGCCAGAATCTCGACGAAGCTCGTGTCACAATCGGGGATTGGCCCAGTGGCCGCCGGTGTCGCAAAGGCACTCAGCGATGTGGTGCTGGTGTCTGGTCATGACGGTGGTACGGGCGCAAGCCCGATGAACTCGCTCAAGCACGCGGGGGCTCCCTGGGAGCTTGGACTTGCCGAGGTGCAGCAGACACTCATGCTGAACGGGTTGCGTGAGCGAGTGATCGTGCAGGTTGACGGGCAGCTCAAGACGGGGCGTGACGTGGTGATTGCGGCGTTGCTTGGCGCCGAAGAATATGGTTTCGCCACGTCGGCGCTTGTGGTCTCCGGTTGCATCATGATGCGCGTGTGTCATCTCGACACATGCCCGGTGGGCGTGGCGACGCAGAATCCTGAATTGCGGAGCAGGTTTACCGGCCAGGCCGAGCACGTAGTGAATTTCTTTACATTTATCGCAGAAGAAGTGCGGGAGATCCTTGCCGAACTCGGGTATCGAACTCTTGACGAGGCGATTGGCGACACTGATGCACTCGATCTCGATGAGGCGGTGCGGCACTGGAAAGCAGAAGGCCTCGACCTCACACCGATCCTGCGCGGACCCCAATTTCCTGCGAGTGCGCCACGGAGGCAGGGTGTGGCGCAGCAGCACGACGTCGAATCGCATTTTGACCACAGTCTGATTGCCTACGCGAGCGAGGCGCTTCACGCGCGTGTTCCGGTAGCGATTGATGTGCCAATTCGCAATATCGATCGCGCCGTTGGCACCATGCTGGGTCACGAAGTCACTCGGCGGCACGGGGCAGCAGGACTCGCCGCGGAGACGATTGACGTCACACTCACCGGATCGGCCGGGCAATCACTCGGTGCGTTCTTGCCTGCGGGCATCACGCTGCGACTCATCGGTGATGCGAACGACTATGTGGGGAAGGGGCTCTCGGGCGGCGAGATCACGGTGCGTCCGCATGCGAACGCTGGCCACGCTGCTGCCGGGAACGTGATTGCCGGGAATGTGATCGGGTACGGTGCCACGAGTGGCTCGATGTGGATCGCGGGAATGGTGGGCGAACGATTCCTCGTGCGCGGATCGGGCGCGACAGCCGTGGTGGAAGGCACCGGCGATCACGCACTCGAGTATTTCACTGGCGGATTTGCGCTGATTCTTGGGGCGACCGGTCGCAATATTGGCGCCGGTATGTCTGGCGGCGAGGCAGTGCTGCTTGACCTTGATCCGCTGAACGTGAACGCGGCAGAGCTGCTGAGCGGATCGCTGATCTTGCAGCCGCTCGATCAAGAACGGCGAACGAAGGTGACGCGTCTGTTGCAGCGGCACCTGGAGCAGACCGGCTCGGTTGTTGCCGCCGAATTGTTGGTCGAACTTGAGCGAGATCCTGAGCGGGTGTGGAGCAGACTGACTCATCTGATTCCTCGGGATTACGCGAGAGTGCTGGAAATTCATGAGCAGGCTCGTGCGGAGGGGCGCGACCCCGACGGCGACCTCGCCTGGTCTCAGATTATGGAGGTGACTCGTGGCTGATCCACGCGGTTTTTTGAAGATTCGAGAGCGCGAACTCGCACCGAAGCGGCCAGTCTCGCTGCGGTTGATGGATTGGCGTGAGGTCGTTGATCCGGCAGATCCCACGGTGGTGGCCCGTCAGGCGTCGCGCTGTATGGACTGCGGTGTGGCGTTCTGCCACCAAGGGTGCCCACTGGGAAACCTGATTCCCGAATGGAATGACCTCACCTGGCGCGGGCGCGAGCGCGAAGCTCTCGAACGGCTGCACGCGACGAACAACTTTCCGGAATTCACTGGGCGCGCGTGCCCGGCTCCCTGCGAGTCAGCGTGCGTGCTTGGAATCAACCAAGATCCGGTGACCATTAAGCAGGTCGAAAACGCGCTGATCGATCAGGGGTTTGCTGAGGGGTGGGTGGTGCCGATCCCGCCGGAGCGTCTGAGTGGAAAAACCGTGGCGATTGTTGGTTCGGGCCCGGCCGGACTTGCCGCGGCTCAACAGCTGACTCGGGCAGGCCACACCGTTGCGGTGTACGAGCGAGATGAGCGAGTTGGCGGGTTGCTGACGCTCGGTATTCCCTCGTTCAAACTTGAGAAACACCTCGTGGATCGGCGCATCGAGCAGATGAAGCAGGAGGGCACTCGTTTTCGTACTGGTATTGAAATTGGAACGGATATGAGCTGGTCGGAGCTGCGTCGCCGCTACGACGCTGTAGTGATTGCGACGGGCGCGACACTCCCGCGAGCACTCGATCTGCCGGGCCGAGGATCGCAGGGAATCCACTATGCAATGGACTATCTCACCGCGCAGAACCGCGCCGAACACGAGGGGCAAGAACCGAGTGAGGTCTTGCACGCTCGTGGCAAACGGGTCGTGGTGATTGGCGGTGGCGATACCGGGGCCGACTGCGTGGGCACCGCGCATCGACAGGGTGCTCGCTCGGTGACGAACCTCGCAATCGGCAAGCGGCCGCCAATCGTGCGCAGTACCTCGCAACCGTGGCCGGTACATCCCACACTCTATGAAGTCTCGAGTTCGCACGAAGAGGGTGGCGAGCGTCACTATCTTGCTTCGACGGTCGAATACCGAAGCGATGCACGCGGGGGAGTCACGGGTCTCGTGGTGGCAGAAACCGGATTCACCGAGCAGGGGAGAGCACCGCTCCCCGGCACCGAACATGTGCTCGATGCCGATCTTGTGCTGATCGCACTGGGATTCACAGGGCCGGCCCCCATCGCCGATGCAAGCCTGGGAATCCAGCTGAACGCTCGCGGTGCACTCGAACGCTCGGCCAGCTACGAAACGTCCGAACCGGGTGTGTTCGTTGCGGGTGACGCCGGACGCGGGCAGTCGCTTATCGTCTGGGCAATCGCTGAGGGGCGGGCAGTCGCCGCCTCAGTCGATACCTTCTTGACCGGTGCGACATCGACGCTTCCCGCCCCGGTCACTGCGCACGATCGAGCATTCGCCTAGTGCGCTTCTGAGCGATCCGCGCGCGCTGCGCCGCCTCGAGTGCCACGCACCCGCTCAGAGCCCCGGACCCTCCGGAGGCACCCGCAACACCGGAGGATCCCGGAAGCCCACACCAGCAGACCCGCGGTCGCATGGTGTGTGACGCACCTGCTGCACACACCATGCCGACAGCGAAGCTGCGGCACCTGCTCGTGACCAAGTGCCGCAGTGCGCCGCCTCGGATCGAGAGGGAGGATCGCTGCTTCGTGTCGGTTTCGGTCAACGTAGTATGTTCCCTCCGGTAACTTGGTATCTGAAGGGTGGTTTTCTCAATGACTTACAGCGTTGCTGTCGCAGGTGCCTCTGGGTATGCCGGGGGTGAGCTTTTGCGGCTGCTCGCCGCGCATCCCGAGTTTGAAGTGCGCACGGTCACGGGGCACTCGAGCGCAGGAGATCCGCTCATCACGCATCAACCCCATCTTCGTTCGCTGGCGCATCTGACCTTGCAGGCGACCACTCCCGAGATCCTCGACCATCACGATGTGGTGTTTTTTGCCCTGCCGCACGGTGCATCGGGCGAGTTGACCGCACAGCTGAAGCAGGTGGGTCTCGTCGTAGATGCGGGTGCGGATCACCGGCTGCGAGACAGCGATGACTGGGCCAAGTTCTATGGCGGAGCGCACTTCGAAGCGTGGAGCTATGGGGTGCCTGAACTGCTCGTGCAGCGCGAGGACGGCTCGTATGCTCGACAGCGCGAAGCGTTGCGAGGAGCAACGCGGATCGCCGCCCCGGGATGCAACGCAAGCACGGTGGCGCTCTCGCTTGCGCCCGGAATTGCTGCCGGAGTCATCGAAGCCGACGACATTGTGACCGTGCTTTCAGTGGGGCCAAGCGGTGCGGGCAAGGCTGCGAAGACTCACCTGCTGGGTGCTGAACTGATGGGTACGGCAAATCCCTACGCTGTGGGTGGGAGTCACCGTCACATTCCAGAAATTCAACAGGCACTCCGCGATGCCGGTGCTGGGCGAAACGGTCGAGCCGCGCCCCGAGTGAGCTTCACTCCCGTGTTAGTTCCGATGAGCCGTGGCATCCTCGCCACCTCAACCGCGAGAATCGCTGCCGGAGTGAGCGCTGCCGATGTTCGCGCCGCCTGGGAACGCGCATACGATGACGAGACCTTCGTGCATGTGCTGCCCGAGGGCATGTTTCCTCGCACCGCAGACACACTCGGCGCGAATACGTGTCTCTTGGGGATTGCGGTCGATGAGGCCGCAGGTCGCGTGGTCGTGGTGGCTGCACTCGATAATCTGGCAAAGGGCACCGCTGGGGCCGCGATTCAGTCGGCAAACATTGCCCTCGGCATTCCTGAACAGACCGGACTTACTGTAAACGGCGTCGCACCGTGAGCGGCGAAAAGAAAGAGAGCAACTCGTGACCGTCACTTCTCCTAAGGGTTTCCGTTCGGCTGGAATCGCTGTCGGCTTGAAGAGCACCGGAAAACCAGACCTGGCGCTCGTGGTGAATGACGGGCCGGCACGAGCAAGCGCAGTGGTCTTTACGAGCAACCGAGCCCAAGCGAATCCGATTCTTTGGAGCCGAAAGGTTGCCCAGCAGGGCGCCGCACACGCGGTCATTCTGAACTCTGGCGGTGCAAACTGCTTCACCGGAGAGTTCGGCTACGAAACCACGCGCCTGACGGCAGAGGCTGTTGCGCGGGAAATCGGTGGCGACGCACGTGCCGAGCGGATCCTCGTCTGCTCTACCGGGCTGATCGGAACCGGAGACCAGACATTTCGCGACAAGATCGTGAATAACGTCCCAGCGATTGTGTCGGCTTTGAGCGCTGACGATGAGACTGCTCCGGCAGCTATTCTCACCACCGATTCGGTGCAGAAAACCGCGAGCTACCAGAGCGAAGCAGGGTGGCGCGTTGGGGCGATGGCGAAGGGTGCCGGCATGCTGGCTCCCGGGCTTGCTACCATGCTGGTCGTGCTCACGACCGATGCGCTGATCGACAACGAGGGTCTTGACGAGGCGCTCCGCGCGGCGACCGGACGCACTTTTGACCGACTCGACAGCGACGGTTGTATGTCGACCAATGATCAGGTGACGCTGCTTGCCTCGGGTGCGAGCGAAGTGGTTCCTGACGCTGATGAGTTCGCACGCGCGATTGCCGAGGTGAGTGACAGCCTGGCCGCACAATTGCAGGCGGACGCCGAGGGGGCAAGTCACAACATCGATATCGAGGTGACCGGCGCGGTCTCAGAAGCCGATGCGGTTGAGGTGGCTCGGTCTGTGGCTCGGAACAACCTGTTCAAGGCTGCGATTTACGGGAATGATCCAAACTGGGGTCGGGTGCTCGCGGCAATTGGCACCACTGATGCCGCTTTCGACCCTTACGCTGTCGATGTGAGCTTCAACGGAGTGCGGCTTTGCCACGCTGGTGGCCCCGATCGCCCAGTGAGCGAGTGCGATCTGACGCCACGCAAGACTCACGTGCTGATCGAGCTCTTTGCGGGCGAGCACACGGCGACTCTCCGCACGAATGACCTCACTACTGAATACGTGCACGAAAACTCTGCATACTCTTCCTGAGGAGTCAGTCAAGATGACACACACCACCACCACGGTTCCGCACGAAGAAGCCGCATTGAAGGCTGAGGTGCTGATCGAGTCGCTGCCCTGGCTGAAGAAGTTCCGTGACGCGATCATGGTGATCAAGTTCGGCGGCAACGCGATGGTGAACGAAGATCTCATGCGCGCCTTTGCTGAGGACGTGGTGTATCTGCGTCTCGCTGGAATCCGTCCAGTGGTGGTGCACGGGGGCGGGCCGCAGATTAGCGAGATGCTGGATCGTCTCGATATTCAAAGCGAGTTTCGGGGTGGCTATCGAGTGACGACGCCGGAGGCCATGGACGTGGTGCGCATGGTGCTCACCGGCAAGGTGACCCCTGAACTGGTCGAACAGATCAATGCGCACGGCCCCTTCGCTGCTGGCACCACCGGAGAAGACGCGGGGCTGTTTGTGGGACAGCGTCGAGCCCCTATCGAAGTCGACGGCGAACTGGTCGACCTCGGGCTTGTGGGCGATGTGGTTGAGGTGCGCACTGAGCCGGTGCTCTCGATGCTGAACGACGGCTTGATCCCCGTGGTCGCCGGGATCGCCCCGGATCGCGATCAGCCGGGCGCTTCGCTCAATATCAATGCCGATGCCGCTGCCGGAGCGCTTGCAACCGCGCTCGGGGCCGAGAAGCTGGTGATTCTGACCGATGTGGCCGGATTGTATTCGCACTGGCCGGATCGCGATTCGCTCGTTTCGAGCATTACCGCCGATGACCTTGAGGCGTTGCTGCCCGGGCTCGAGTCGGGAATGATCCCGAAAATGCGTGCGTGCCTCGACGCGGTACGCGGTGGCGTGCAGAAAGCGGCCATTATTGACGGTCGCGAGCCGCACTCGGTGCTTCTCGAAATTTTCACTGCTCGCGGTATTGGCACCGAGGTCACGCCCTAGCTTGCGCTACGTTTGAAGCGGCTGCTGCCTTGCCCTCGGGGTCATTCTGGGCCTGCCAGAACCCTGCCCTGTGCGCAGTGGATGATCTTGGTGGGTGAAGCAGTGCGCAGAAGCCCAAAAACCGCCAAATGTAGGCAATTTTCTCAGTAATCTCCTTAGTTGTGTGCGGGGGATCGCGAGCACATCAACGATGAGCCGATGTTTCCTCCTGCCCGCATCACGCACTCTCGAATGAGAAACAAACAAGGGGAAAATATGCGTACCATGAAGCAGTACATCGAAGCTGCAAAGGCTCGTAAGGAGAACGGCGAAGAGGGTTTCTCGCTCGTCGAGCTCATCGTTGTGGTTGTGATTCTGGGCGTTCTCGCCGCAGTTGCTATCCCGATCTTCAACGGTATCCAGGAGAAGGCTGCTGAGAACGCAGCAAAGGCCGCAGTTGCAAACTTCGCTTCTGAGGGCGTGGCAAAGATCGCTATGGGTGAGACCTACACCGTGGCAGCTTCGCACCCAGACTTCGCCGACTGGGCATTCGAAGCAACCGGCACCAGCCAGGTCGATACGCTCTGCATCACCGGCACCAAGGGCACTACGGTGTTCTCTTCGGGCCCCGGCTGCTAAGTAGCCTTGCGCTCCGGCGATGTCCCGGCGAGAAGCGAATCATGCGACTCGTCGGGGCATTGTCATTCTTTTGGGTAGTGGCCTCGCTGCGCGAGAGCCCCTCAACTTTCGTTTAGAAGGGCGGTGAATCACACTGCAATGATTCGTCACGCGAGCACTCGTCGCCCCGGCACGCCCCACGACCTCGGATTCAGCCTTGTTGAGGTGGTGATCGCAATGGTGCTGTTCGCATTCCTCGCCGTCGCCATTCTGCCTCTGCTGATGAATGTCACCAAGATCACCGTGCAAAACAGTGAACTGGTCCGCGCGAAATCCGCTACCCAGCACAAAATCGCTTCATTGCAGCGAGATTACCCGAGCAATACTTCTGTGCAGGTCGACGCCTCGCTCCCTGCCGGACAAACCAGAGCCTGCGCCGCACTGCCACAGGGCGCAGGAACTGAAGAAGATCTTGGCAAGGGCTTGACCCTTGTGACCTATGCGGAGGCGTGCCCCGCAGCGTTTCCCGGCACCGTTGCCGTACACGCCAGTGTGCGCAACGCTTCGGGCGACACACTCACCGCCATGCACACGAGCCTTCGGGTGACGCAGTGAGAGCGGCACGAGACGACAGCGGCATGTCGCTGGTGGAACTGATCATTTCGGGTGCGGTCGGCGCGCTCCTGCTCACCGGCATCGTGCTGATCTTCTCACAGGGGCTTATCGCCCAGGGGCAGCAAGCCGCGAGAAACGAACTCACCTCACAATTGAACTCCACCTCAAGCTTTGTGAATGAATCCCTGCGCAACGCGGTCGAGGCCAGAGTGGTGACCGATCAAAACCGCTTGGACATGCGGGTGCTGAACGCCACCGGCGACGCGTTCGAATGTCGCAGCTGGCGAGTCGCCGGAAATCTCTTGCAGTACAGCTCAAATGCCGGAGGGAACTGGAGCACGCTCATCTCAGGCCTGACCGCGCCAACTGAGGGAACTCTCGGATTCAGCCAGTCCGGGCAAAGCATCGCCTACGTGCTCAGCAAACGTGACGGTGAGGTCGAGGTGACCATTCGCGATGGTGGCTACCCCGGAACGTTGCTCGAACTAGGAGGCCCACGATGCTGGTAACTCGCACCCGAAGTCGATTCCTCTCCCGCTTGCGTCGCGACGCTGGATCCACCTTGGTGACGGTGCTGATCGTCATGCTGGTGCTGACGATCGGCGGAATCACCCTCTCCACTATTGTGCTCAGCACCGCCGGAACCGTAGTCAACACCCGTGACCGCAGTGCCGCACAGGCGGAGATCGACGGAGTGATCACCGCGAAGTCGGTGGATCTCATGGCCGGCAGACTGACGTGCAACACGAGCGCGGTCACTACCGGCCAGGCGACGAACGGAACGAGCACCGTTCCGGTTGACTGGTCCCTCAGCTGCGAAGAGACAGGAGCCGTTGGCACGGCCACGATCTCCGCTGAAGCGAGCGTGGGCGGAGAGCGCGCAAAGCACAGCGCCGTATACAGCTACCAGATCGCTCCGGCACAGCCCGGCTACGGCGATATGACCTTTTTTGGGAACACGGTGGTGACGTTTACAGAACAGGTGCACCCCGGTTCCCCCGAGAAGCCAATCACCTTGGTGGTGCCCAACGCTGGGTTCGAATGTATGACTGAAATCTGGGGGAGCGTGGTCGTCCGAGACAATATCGAGATCAAGAGCTCGGCCTGCAAAGTCCACGGTGACCTGATCTCGGTCCAGGGAGTAGTCCGTGGCAACCAAGCTGATGCGGTGGTTGACGGCAACATCACGACCGGTGGAACCCAGACAAACGTCATCTATGGCACGGTCGGCGGGAGCGTCCACACCAAGGGCGGAATCGACTTCTCCTGGTCGAACCGAACCATCTCAGGCTCCGTGGTTACGGGAGGCAACGTCGAGCTTCGCCAAAGTCGAATCCTCGGCTCGCTGACCACATCAACCACCGCAACCGTGAAAAAGAGCAGCGGGAGTTTTGGCAGCCACATCAAGCTGTCGACGGTGCCGGAACCCACACTTCCACACTTGCCGACGTGGTTTGAATTCCAATACAAGCCAGCTGAGTGGCCCGGATTTACCAACGTCATCACCCTCAGCCCGAGTTTGCCTTCTGGAAATCCGCTCTCATGTGCGTACTACAACAGCTGGCCCCAAAAGGGATGGCCCGAGCTTGCCTCGATCCCGACGAATACTGTGCTTGACGGACGAGCGTGCGACCGTCTCTCTACAAACGCAGGCACCAGCCCAGTCGTGAAGCTCCCGCACGACCTGCTGATCCTCATGAAAAAGTTTGACAGCACCACTTCCACCTGGATGGCAGCCCCCGGAACCACGCAAAAGCCGTCCGTGTGGTTTGTCGTTGAGGACCCGAATCCGGCAGACCACGCCCCGAGTTGCACGGCAGGAGCAGGCGATCTGGCGCTCAACCATGCTGGCGCCACCACCACGATCAAAGCCATGGCCTACACGCCATGCACGATCAGGATCCAAGGCGGATCGACGTTCAACGGCCAGCTGTACTCTGCCGGGTGGAGCTATGGCGGCGGCATCACCTTCCTGCCCGATGAAATCGCGCTACCTGGAATGTCGAGCGGCAACCCAGGAGAAGCCGGGCCAGGCGGAAGCGGCGGACCAATCGCAGGTTCATTCGTGCTGCAATCAAGCCAAGACGAGCGAGTCTCGTGAGCGCGATTCTGCCGCTGGGCGGCATGGTGATCGGCATTACCGGCGTGTTCGGAGTGCTGATTGGCTCGTTTCTGAACGTCGTCATCTTTCGGGTTCCAGCAAAGAAATCGCTGATCCCCGCAAGCCGTTGCCCCAGCTGCAATGCCCATATCGCCCCCTGGCAAAACATTCCCATCGTGAGCTGGTTGCTTCTGCGCGGACGTTGCGGCAGCTGTCGCGCACACATCTCAGCGCGGTACCCACTCGTTGAAGCGGGAACCGGAATCGCGTTTGCGCTGGTCGCAGCCTGGTGGCTTCACTTCGCCCCACTCTGGCAGGGTGGAGCAGTTGCAGCGTGGATCCTGCTCGTCGCGTATCTCTATCTGGCGGCAATCTCGATCGCCCTCGCAATGATTGACATTGATACGTTCCGCCTGCCCAACGCGATTGTGCTCCCATCGATCGCGGTGCTCGTGCTGTGCTTTGGCGCAGCGACGCTCGCCGGTGCTGATCCGGGACATTTGCTTCGCGCAGTCTTCGCCGGAGTCGCCGTCACTCTGTTCTACGGCCTGTTCTGGTTCTTCTGGCCAGGGGGGCTTGGCTTTGGCGACGTGAAACTTGCGGCGGTACTTGGCCTCAGCCTTGGCTGGCTCGGCTGGGGCGCTGTGGCGGTCGGCTCATTCGCGGCCTTTGCTTGCGGAGGAGCGTTCGGCATCGCCATGATCCTTGTCGGCAAAGCCACGCGACGCAGCCGGATCCCTTTCGGGCCATGGATGCTCCTCGGCGCCTGGATCGGGATCGCCTGGGGCGAATCACTCATGAACTGGTACCTCTCAACATTTCTCGCGTAGACGCGAGCACAGACATAACGACTGAGAAGCGGAAGGAATAGGGAACATGGCGACGAGCGTAGTGGGCCTCGAAATCACCGAGGAGGAGGTGCGCGCTGCCGAGGTTCTGACTGGGAAAAATCCCAAGATTCTCGCGCACGGCGTCGTGCGGCTCCCCAGAGGAGCAGCGAAAGACTCTGAGGTGCTTGACCGCGCGGTCGTTGTTGACGCACTTCAAGAGCTCTGGAAGAAAGCCGGGTTCAAAAGCAAGCGCGTGGTGCTCGGCATCGTCAGTCGCCGTGTGCTCGTGCGTGATTACCGCACGCAGGCGCTTGCCCCCGACCTCCTCCGACAGGCACTGCCGTTTCAGGTAGCCGACCTTCTGCCGGTTCCCGCCGACCAGGCAGTCATCGACTTCTATCCGATCTCACAAGAGGGAGAGCAACTCAGCGGTTTGCTTGTTGCCGCCGTCGCCGACACTGTGAAAGAGCTCGTCGACACGGTCACCGCGGCGAAACTGCATGTCGACCAGGTGGATCTTTCACCCTTTGGTCTGCTTCGAGCGATCGCAATGTTGACGGATACCGCCGAGTCAATTGCCGTCGTTCACCTGGGCCTGCACACCAGCTATGTGGTCGTCGCCGAACAGGGCGTACCGAGGTTCGTGCGCATCATGCCGCTTGACCTCTCCGGCACCCCGAACGACCCCGACACGGCCGAGCTTCCGGTGCCGCTGTACGAGGGTGAGAGTGAAGAAGAACGCCGCAACCGTGCGCTCAACGACACCCCGCCGGTGCACATGACTCCGGAAAAGCTGGACGATCTGGTCAGCCAGATCGTGAACACGCTTCGATTTCATGTCGACCGATCGGGTGACCGCAGCATTTCACGAGTGCTGTTGACTGGCGTCGGCGCGGGCATCCACGGGGTGTACCCGGGCTTTAAGCAGCGGATCAACCTGCCGGTGAACGTCGTGGGCGGGCATCATTTGACGCAGCAGGACGGCGTGCGTTCACGCCACGGCCAGGAGGACCTTGAATTGCTGACTCCCGTTGGTCTCGCGATGACTGGAGGCAAGGCATGAAGTTCACACTGACCAAATCTTCTGACACTCCTCACATCCAGTCAGGTGGGGTGCCGAAGGTCAACCTGCTGCCACGAGAAGTGACAGTCAAGCGCGCACAGACGGCACTGTTCAAAGCGTGGGGTGTCCGCGCGCTTGCTTCAGTTGCGGTGCTGGGTGTCGCGGCGCTCGGTGTGCTGGGCTGGCAGACAGTCGTCGCGCTACAACTCGCCGCCGAAGAAGCAGAGGGGCAGAGCCTCCTCACTCAGATTGCGCAGAAGAACGAGATTCAGCAATTGGTGCGTACGGAGGGCAGTCTCCGTTCGTTCAGCAAAGACGCACTCGCGACGGACCTGGTGTGGAGCGAACCCATTGCGCTCGTGCTTGAGCACTTTCCCGAGGGATCTTGGCTGTGTGCCTTCGACCTGCAAAGCGGAGCGTCGCCATCGGGCGATCCAATGAGCCAAGTGGGGCTTTCGGGAGTCATCAGCATCTGCGGTGACTTCCCCTCGGCGATTCCGTACCTGCAAGACATTCGCGAGACAGATCAATTGCTGATCTCGGAGGCGCAGAAGGGTCGCTTTGATAACGATCTTAAGGTGTATGTGCACGAACTCAGCCTGGTGCTGAACCAGACGGTTTATCTCAGCCAGCAAGAGTCGCAGAAGCCGCAAGAGCAGCAGGAGCCGCAAGAGCAACAAGAACAGCAGGAGGCGGCGGAATGAAGCTCGATGTCAAAATGGTGAACCTCCTGGGGCTGCTCGTCATCGTGCTGGTGCTCGGACTCGGGACCGTCGGCATTGTGATGCCTCTCTACGGGAACGTCGAATCGACTTCGGATCAGCTTTTCGGGGTTGAACAGACGAACGACACCTATCGCTCTCAGCTTTCAGTGCTCACCGGAGCCGAAGCTCGCAAAAGCGAGATTGAGGCGAGCGTGCAAGAACTTCATCGTGAGCTGCCCGACTCCATACAAACCGACACTGCCTTGCAGGCCATTGCCGACGCCTCGGCGAGCAGTGGGGCCTTCATAGAAGAGAGCAACTTCTCCGAGCCCGCCGCCTTCACCCCGCGCACGGCAATCGAAGTGGACGGAACCCCCGCTGACGCTCCGAGCACAGGAGACACCGCTGCAGCTGAGACCACGACCACACCGACGGTTGAGGGGAGCGGCGAAGCAGCAGCGGCCGATGATACGGCTGCGAGTGAGCAGGCAAATGCCGATCCTCGGCAGCAAGTAGAAGTCGAGCTCGTGATCAGTGTGCTCGATCAGGGCATGGGAATCGCTTTTCTCGATGCCCTGCGCAGCGGGGACCGCTCTCTATTGATTACCTCGGCGCGTTTGGAACGGGGTGGAAGCAATCCTGTGACCGGGTGGGATGGCAAGCTCACCGTGAACTTGACGATCTTCTTTTATCAGAGCGGGGCGGCCAAATGACCGGATACGGTGAGGGCGCGCGGCCCTTTTCGCTCGGACTCCCGGCGATCCGAGACTTGCTGAGCTACGCCTTTCAGTCGCGCGCGTCAGACGTGCATCTGACGGAGGGGCTGCCCCCACAGATGCGTGTGGATGGATCATTGTTGGTGATCCCCGGCGCTCACGAGTGCACCTCGAGGGAGTGGTTTCGGCAAGCTCTCGGCGATTTGATGAGCCAGAAGCAGCTCGCCGAGTTGGAGTCTGCTGACGAGATCGACTTCTCGGTTGTGGTGTCGGGGATTGCGCGGTTCCGTGTGAACGCATTCCGTCAGCTGGGATCGCTCGCAGTCGCTATGCGTTTCATCCCGGCAGAAACAACGCCTCTCGATGCCCTCGGGATCCCGTCGATTGCCGCAGAACTTGTCACTCGCCCGCGTGGGCTCGTGCTGGTGACCGGACCCACCGGATCAGGAAAATCAACGACGCTTGCTGCGATGATTGACCTGGTCAACCGCCAATTGCCAGCACACGTGGTCACGATTGAGGACCCGGTTGAATTTCAGCACACGAGCAAGAAATCACTGATTCATCAGCGAGAAATTGGCAGCGACACGAAGTCGTTCGCCGAAGCGATGCGCCGCGTGCTCCGACAGGACCCCGACATCATCCTGATCGGTGAGCTTCGCGATCCCGAGTCGATCGCGACTGCCTTGACCGCCGCCGAGACCGGCCACCTCGTGCTCTCGACTTTGCACACCCAATCGGCAGCGAAGTCGATCAACCGTGTGGTGGACGCCTTTCCGCCCGAGCAACAGGCCCAGGTGCGCACCCAATTGGGTGATGCGCTACAGGGGATCATCACGCAGACGCTCCTGCCAAAGGCGCAAGGCCGAGGCCGTGTCGTTGGCACAGAAGTGCTTGTGAACACCCCGGCGATTGCCAACCTGATTCGCGAGGGCGAGATTAGTCAGATCTATTCGATGATGCAGGCCGGACGCGAACTCGGCATGCACACTCTTGACCAAGACCTCCGACAGCTGGTGCAACGGGGAGAGATCACACTTGAGCTCGCGCAGTCTCGCGCCTATGACCCGAAGTCGATTGCCGAGGGCGTCAATGTGCGCTCCGGTCTGAGCGAAGACACCTGGAAGCGCGGCATGGGCATGCAGCAGGGCGACGATGGGTGGTTGAGCTAATGGCGCTTGAACAGTACGCCTACAGCGCCACAGACCTCTCGGGAAAGGTCACGGCGGGCAAGATCGACGCCGCTGGAAAAGAAGCGGTCATTGCGCAATTGCGCGCTCGCGGGCTGATGCCACTTGAAGTCAGCCTGATTGAAAAGACCGGCCTGAACACCGAGATTCGCATTCCTGGCCTCGAACGGAACGTGAAAACCGATGTGCTCGCCGTGTTTGCGAAGCAGATGGCGGGACTTCTCAACGCAGGCTTGCCGCTGTTGCGTGCCCTCGTCGTGCTGGAAGACCAGGCAGAAGACAAGAAGCTCAAAGAATCTCTCGGCGCGGTGAAATCCGACATCGAACAGGGGCAGACACTCTCGAACGCCATGGCCAAACACCCGAAGGTGTTTCCACCGCTCATGGTGAGCCTGGTGCGCGTTGGCGAGATGGGCGGGTTTCTTTCGCAGTCAATGAGCAGCGCGGCCGAGACCTACAAGATCGAAGCGGAACGCACGAACAAGATCAAGGCGGCGACCACATACCCCTTGATCGTGCTGATCATTGCACTGCTCGGTTCGCTCGGCATGGTCACCTTCATCGTGCCGATCTTCGCCAAGATGTTCGAGGGCATGGGTTCTGAGCTTCCGCTCCCGACCCAGGTGCTGGTCACGATGTCGGACAATATGTTCTGGTTCTTGCCGTTGCTGATTGTGGCGAGCATTGCCGCAGCGATCTGGTGGCGCACGAACAAGCATATGGAGCGGGTGCGCAAAGTTGTCGACCCGATCAAGCTCAAGCTGCCGGTGTTTGGCAAACTTGCGACGAAGATTGCGGTGGCACGCTTCGGGCGAGGTCTCGCCATGATGCTGAAGGCAGGTGTGCCGCTCGTGCAGGCACTCGATATCGTCGGTCAAGCAGCAAATAACTGGAAGATCGAGCAGGCAGTGAAGGCAGTGCAAGACTCCGTGACACAGGGAAAATCATTCTCTCAGCCGCTTGAAGAATCAGGGGTGTTCCCCTCGATTGTGGTGCAGATGGCACGGGTCGGCGAGGAGTCGGGCACCCTGCCTGACATGTTGGAGAGCATCGCCGAGTTCTACGACGACGAAGTGAAGACCGCCACCGAACAGTTGACGAGTTCGATCGAGCCGATTCTGATTGTGGCGATTGGCATCATCATCGGTGGAATGGTTGTCTCGCTCTACCTGCCGATCTTCTCGATCTATGGGGAGCTTGCCAACACCTAAGTTGTTACTGGCGCCTCGCGGGTATTCGCTGGCGACGGATCGATCGTCGCCGAGGGGCCGAGAGGCAGAGAGGCAGAGACACCGAGGGGGCTGAGCGCGTTGCACTCAGCCCCCTCTCCGTATTCGCTAATCGATCTCGGCGACTACTCTGCCAATGAAGGTGATTGTTGCCTGCAGCGGCAGCTCATCAAGGTGCACATTCGTCCCCTCTGCGAGTGCGGGCTTCGCCGACACCTCGCGTGAGAGTTCGAGCGCCTGCTGGATACCCGAACGGACCGCACGTACCCGCTCACTCAACTCTACGGCGGCCGACCCCTGCCGCTGAATGACGCGCTCAGCCGCCTCACACCAGTGCTGCAAGGGACGGAGCGCCAATTCGAGATCGCGACGGGCACGGGCCAGCGTCGACGGGGACTCCTCGGACAAACGATTCACCTCGGCGATGCCTCGCGTGAGATCGCTGAACTGCGAAGAAAGGGCGTGATGCAGCAAACGCATTGAGGTCCCTGGAGGCTCTGCGACAGCTCCACCAATAAGCTCGACCGCGAAGCGCCCGATCATTTGGTTTTGCAGTGCGAGCAAAGCGATGTGCTGCGAGAGCGAATCCAGATGCTCTCGCAACGAAGCCGCCTGGCTTGCTGCCTGGCGGTAACTGTGTTGTGCCTGCCGGATGCTTTCGGCGCTGCGGGTAGCAAGATCTCCGAGTTCGAGACCGGCCCCCGCTACGTCGGTGCCGCTCCAAGCGAGGGTTTCACTTGATTCTTGGACTGCCTCAGCCAACCTTGCGATTGATTCGGTGAGTTGCTGTTCTGCGGCTGTGGCAGCGGTGAGCGCCGCGCACACGGGGTCTACAGCGTCAAGTGAGCGCAGCGGTCCAAGCAGCAGTCTGCCAACCATGCGAACCTTGCCAGGAAGGATCTCCAGCGGAGTGGTTCCTGCCGAATACTCCAGCTCAGCAATCGACTCGATGGTTGCTGCGACTTCGCGAGGGAGCGTGCGGTGGGTGAGCTCGGTGAAGCTCGCAATGCCGAGTGTGTGCAATTCGCTGCGGATAGAGGCGGCTCCGGCCGCTGCCTTGCTGGGGCCCCCGCCCTCGACGCGGGCCTCTACCTCGCGGGCACGATCAAAGATTTCAAACACGGTATCGCGAAGCCCGTCGGTTTCGGGCCGCAGGCGAATCGAAATGATGCCATGTTCGGTGGGCAGCATCACCGCGAACACCTCATATCGCTCACCTGAGCTTGCGAGGTTCGCCACGTAGCTTGCAACGGGACGACCGGCTTGAAGCTCTTCCCATACCAGTTGGAATGCCCCGCGTGGCATCGCTGGATCGCGCACGATGTTGTGTGGACGCCCTCGCATGTCGGCGAATTCGTAGCCGGAGAGTCTGGTGAACACCGAATTTGCGTGCTGGATCACCCCGCGTTCATCGGTGATCGAGAAGAAGAGTTCGTCGGCACTGAACTCTCGCATTGCTGCTGTGCTGGCCTCGGTGTGGAGCGGTGAAACCGCGGGGTTCATGTACTCACCTTTCGGGGTGTGTGGTGGTGGCTTAGGCAGAGACTCGCAGGACTTCTTCGATGGTGGTTGCGCCCTGTGCTGACTTCAGGAATCCGTCTTGGCGTAGCGTAATCATGCCGCCCCGGAGTGCCGCTTCGCGCAGTGCTGAACCCGTAGCAGAACTGGTCACCAGATGCTCCAGTTCTTCTGACATGGTCATCACCTCGTGCAGCGCAACGCGCCCTCGATAGCCAGTGTTCGAGCATTCTTGGCAGCCGCCAGGGCGGTAGAACGTGGGATCCACTCCCGCGGGCACCGGAATATGGAGTGCAGCGAGTTTCTGCGGATCCTCCCGGTACGGTTGCTTGCAATTTGAGCAGAGCCGACGCGCCAGACGCTGGGCGACAACCGCGTTGATCGCCGTGCCGACGAGGAACGGCTCACAGCCCATATTGATGAATCGGGTGAGTGCGCTCGGTGCGTCGTTCGTGTGCAGCGTCGAGAGCACCATATGGCCGGTGAGGGCGGCCTCAATCGACATGTTTGCGGTTTCTTCATCGCGGATCTCACCGACCATCACAATGTCGGGGTCAGAACGGAGAATCGAGCGCAGTGCCGTATGAAAGTTCAGGCCAGCTTTGTGATTGACCTGAACCTGATTGATTCCGGCGAGACGGAATTCCACCGGGTCCTCCACCGTGATGGCATTCACCTGGGGAGTGGCGATCTCGCTGAGTGCGGTGTAGAGCGTGGTTGATTTACCGGAGCCGGTGGGGCCAGTGACGAGCACCATTCCATATGGTCGGGAGATTGCCTCACGGAAGAGCTGCTGGTTGGTCGGAGAGAAGGCAAGATCTTTCAGCATGAGCTTCTGCGTGGAATTGGCAAGGATACGCATAACGATTTTCTCGCCCCACACAGTGGGCAGCGTAGCGAGACGCAGATCCACTTTCTTGCCGTTGTGCTGGACCGAGATGCGGCCATCTTGCGGTTTCCGACGCTCGGCGATGTCGACAGCGGCCATAATTTTGAGACGCGAGGTGACCCCGTCTTGAATGGCGCGGCTCGCCTGCTGGGTCTCTTTGAGTACGCCATCGATGCGGTATCGCACGGTCAAATGCTTTTCGCCCGGTTCGATATGGATGTCGCTGGCGCGATCTTCGATTGCCTGCGAAATGAGCAAGCTCACGAAGCGCACGACGGGTGCGTCATCGTCGGTGCTCTCTTCGTGGGAATCCTGCAGATCTGACTCGGATACTCCGCTTTCATCAAGCATCTGCCCGGAGAGTTCGCTGAGTTCCCCGTCGCTGCGCAGGAAGCGTGCGAAAGCTAGCTCAAGCGCATCTTCTGCGACGGCTGCAGGCTGGATCAGCAGACCGGTCGCGGTCGCGACGTCGTCGATCGCGATGAGGTCGCTCGGATCGCTCATCCCGACAACGAGGTGCCGCCTGGTCCGTCGAAGCGGCAGCAGCCGGTACCTGCGGCACAGAGCCGGAGGAATCATGGCGACAGTGTCCGCTTCGAGTGGCTCTTGTTTGAGATCGATAAATGGCACACCGCAGAGCTGTGCAATTGACTGCGCGATGACGGTGTCATCGGCGATCCGCTCGGCCACGATGTGCGCGCGTAGCTGCGCACCGTCGCCAAATTGCGAGGTGAGCTGGCGCATCTGCTCTGCTCCCACGACTCCGCTGGCGACTAGGCTCTCTGCGATTCTCATTCGATCTCCTTATGTAGTGAAACTCGGAAGGCCTCGCCGAACCCGGGTGGGCTCAGCGAGGCCGATTGAGCCCAATGCGATCTCTTAGAGGGCGATCTTCTTTTCGGCAGCCTTCACTGCGAGGCGAGCGAGTGCCAGGTTCGAACGTGAGCGATCGAGTGCCACGTAGATGAATACGCTGCGGTTCGATGCCAGCGGGCGAATGATGTGGTACTGGGTGCCAAGCGTCACGAGGATGTCCTCGAGCTCATCGTCGAGCTTGAGTGCACGCATGGTGTTGAGCTTGGCGCGCATGAATTCGGTGGTTCCGGCGGCTGCGATCTCTACGTCGATGCCTGCGCCTGCCGAAGCAAGCAGCATGCCTGACTCGCTGTCGCCGAGCAGCGCTGCCATCGAGCCGTCAATATCGGTGACGAGGGAGTTGAGTACTTCATTGATACTGATTGACATGGGGTTCTCCTGGGTATGTCGGTGTTACGGGAAGGGGAGGGGGGATTAGCGCACGAACGGGGCCGATCGCGGCAACTGGAAACTCAGGTCATCGAGCACGGTGCGTGAAATCGAGATGGCTTGTCCGGCGAGTTCTTCGTCTCCGAACACGGCGAGCAGCATGATCTTGTGGCCTGGCACGCGACGCAGCAGCACCCGGCCCACGTTTGCCTCGACGAGGGAGTACTGGGTCTGGCCGATTTCGCGGTCGTGTGCCACTGCCTCGGTGAGTGCCTGCAGCGAACTCGCCATGCTGGCTAGCCGCTGATCCTGCTCGGCGCTTGCGGGTAGGCGGGTGATTTCGAAACCATCGTCGGTCGCGAACGCTCCGCTGCGAAACGAGCGGCAGTGCGTGCGCAGGTGTTCGAGGGCGCGAGCGCACTCTTCGATGACGATCGGGTTCTGATTGTCGGGCAGCGGCCCTTGCTGATGGATCATCGGAAGCTCTTCATCATCTCTCTGGTCTCAACGTCGGCAATGAGGGTCATCAGCATTACCTGCATTTGATTGGGATTTCGTGCGTCGACTTCGAACACCGGGGTTGGCCGATCAGGGAACACTTCGCTTGCAGCGTCCCGTGCTTTGGCGAGCCCGGCGGATCCGTGCAGGTCGGTGCGGGTGAGCCCGATCACGACTCCACCGCGGTCAACGATGCTGCCGAAGGCTTCGAGGTGCTCCCGCACGCTCGCGGCCACGTCGGGTGCATCGGCATTGACCAGCAGCAGCAGTCCCATTGCGCGGTCTTTCAGGATTGACCACATGAAATCGAAGCGTCGCTGCCCTGGAACCCCGTACAGGCGGATCTTCTCGCCCGCGTTCACGCCGATTTCGCCGTAGTCAAGTGCGACTGTGGTGGTGTCTTTGTCTGCGATTGAGCGATCAGTGTTCGCTGCCTCAGTCGACACCACTTCGATGTCGCTCAGCGAGCGAATTGCGGTAGTTTTTCCGGCGCCCATGGGGCCAGCAAAAAGGATCACATGTTCTGCCATGATCTACAGCCCCAGGCGTGAACGAAGCCGCTGGAAAAGGCCCTGCTTGGCGGGTGCTTGCGCTGGAAGCTGAGCCGGGATATTGGCGGCTTGCTGCTGCACACGGTGTGCGGGTGCGGGTGGCATGCCGAATGCTTGCTGCGGGGCGAATGAGACCGAGCCGCGAAGGGTGGCGACTTTCAGGGTGTTCATGAGGCTGAGCGCGTTGATCAGGGCGCGCGTTGCGGTAAACGAACGGTCTGAGAATCCGGCAAGCTCATCGACGGTGAACATTCCGTTGGCCAGCATTGCTGCCTGGCGCATGTCATCGAGTTCGGGGTTGATGGTCGTCAGGTTCGGCCAGCGCTGCATCCGGTAGAGATCGTCGCTTTGCAGCCACGGAGCAAGCCGATCAGGGAACGCTGCCACGCTGATGCGCCACAGCAGTCCGTCAAGGCTGCGCCCTGTGGCTTCTGCACTGGGCGAGGGCGCAAAGGTGATGCCTGCTGGTGTGTCAATTGCGGGCAGCTCTGCGGTGTCTTGATCCCAGGTGTAGACGTGGGCGAGAGTATTCACCCGGAGCACATTGTGCGCCGAGAATGAGATGCTCACCTCTGCTGGTCTGGTGCTGAGCAGCGCCGAGTGCAGTGCGAATGCGACCGCGCCCCAGCCTGTTTCTGGGGTGGGCGTGAGGAGTGGGCCGGTGGTCTCGCCGCTGACATCAGTCCATGAGTCGTTGCCGCGTGTTTCCAGCGTCCACTCATTCCCGTCCCAGTAACGCAGTAATAGCCGCCCGCTCGGATCCGGATACCAGCCCTCGGCTGTTCGGAGAGGGGAGTCAAACATGCGTGTTCCTCGGTTTCGCTCGCATTGGAAAGGAAGCGGGTGTGGGTCCCGCTGTGGGCCTGGACTTGCGACAGGTTGCTACAACTCAGGCTGCCAACTTCAAGTTATTGGGCGAATCATCTGCTTCGGAGAGGTGGGTGAGGAAACGCGGGGCCATCTCACCTAGCAATCTCACGCAGTGGAGGGGTCAATTTGGCCATTTGGGTGGTGCGGGGCGACTTAGGCTTGCGTGAGTTACGGGGAATCTTGTGTAAGGAGTTTGCATGTCTGCAATCGATGATCAGTGCCGTGTCATTCTTGACGGTGTCGAGGGGGGAATTGGGTTCTCGGTCGTTGATCTGGATTCGACACTGATGTTCGGGGTGGCTCACAATGCGCCGTACTTCACTCAGGAATACCTTGATGCGGTGGCGGGTGCTGCGGTCGACATGTTCCGGGGGCGCACGGTGACTGCGGTAGAAGAGCTGATTACTGCTGCTCGCGGCGTGCCGTTCCAGCGCTACACGCGTGAGGTGCAGACGGTCACGAATCACACCCAGCACTTTATGCACATTGTTGAAGAAAAATCAGACATTTTGCTGGTGCTGATTGCGGATCGTAATTTGAATCCTGAAGAGGGATGGCGGGCGGTTCGCGCGGCTGCTCCGACGATTGCCGCGATGCTTCCGTAACGAAGTTGTGCGCGGGAGGCGTGCTGGATGCCCTATGGTTTTCAGAGGGGTTACACAGCTAACTCAAAGAATTCAGCTCACGTCGTGAGTGGTGTGGCATCTGCTTGGGGGAGCATAGATGTTTTTGGGAGATCCTCGTGCGTTGACCGTTCGTGGGCTAACGATCTCACGCGCGCCGGAACGCATCTGGCAACCGCACTTTACGAACCCGGAGCCGCTGCCAGAAGTGGCGCGTCTGGGTCTCGTTCGTCATGTGCTCGAACTGGACGAACGCTGGATCGCGATCGACGGTGCGCCAGGGATGGGTCGCACCACCCTGCTCGGCCAGGTCGCCGATGAATTCCTGATCAGAGGCGAATGGTTCCACGCTATTTGGACCACTCGCCAACTTCACGAGAGCTACGGCTTCAGCCGGCATCAGCGCACACGGGATCTTCGTCCGCTACAGCGATGGCTGCGGCTGCAAGCGCGTGAAAGTGCCTCAGGCACGCTCACCTTGATGATCGATGACTACGACACCCTGCTGAACCAAGAGTTCAAGTGTCTGCTCGAAGAATTGCTCCTTGCGCTCCCGCAATTGCGAGTGATCACCACGAGCGTCGAGCCGCTTGTGGTGAGCGCCTCACTCTCGGCACGCGGGATCGAAAGAGTGGGGCGGGTCGCAGCGACAGAACTTCTGTTCAGCTATGAAGAGACAGAAGAGTTCATCTCGGCAGTCGTATCGACCACCGGGCCGGCCTCCGCGCTCACCTCAGCCGAATTGCGGCACAAGATCTTCGAACGAACCGCTGGCGTTCCGCTCGGTGTCGCGCTCGCGCTCGATCGAATTTCACGATCGGATGAGTGGCCTGACTACCAGCTCACTCAGGTGATGAACAGCTTCTACACGAACCTGCTCCGCACCCATACCCAGTCCATGAATCGGCAGGGACTCTCGGCAATGCACAGCCGGCTCTCGCTCATGCCCCGATTTTCCAATGTGCATTTGCTCGCATGCTTCCCAGAGGCGAGTCCCGAAATGTTGCAAGCGTTCGCTGAATCTCCGGCGCTTGACGGTCGTAAACGGGTGCGACCGGGTGAGTACGCCTGGTGCGAGGACTTTCAGTTCGCGGCAAAAGAACTCAATGCAATCAGGGTCAATGAACGTCGCGAGCTTGCCGCGGAGCTGTATCGAGCAAATTATGCCGGTGGAGCGTTCGAGCAGTGGTTTCTTGCAAAAGATCTCGCCCGGGCAGAAGCGATGCTCCGTGCGCGATTCCTCACCGTGTTTGAAACACTCTCGCCTGAGACCGCGCAGGAAGTCTGCGCTATTTCACCGCAGGCGCTTGCGCCATACCCCATGATCCGCGTCATGCAGATGCTGCTCGACCCGCGAGCCACCGCCATGGAGTTGCGCCAGTGCATCGAGAATCTGGGCATTCTCGGCGCCCGTGGCGGCGCGACAGGATTGCTTTCGCTCGCTGTGCGAGCTGCGGTGCTTGCCCGCCAAGGCCTCGCCAAGGCAGCCTACGAACAAGCAGAACTCGTGCTTGAGGCAGCCGCGGGCCTGCTGCTGGAAGAGCACGAGGAGACGGCGGCGGAGCGCCGCTCAGCGGTTGAAGCCTCACTCACGGCAGCACTCACACTCTTTGAAATCGGTTCACGACCCAGTCGTCTTGCGGTGATCCCACGGGGACATGGATCACCGTTTCTTCGGTACCGCCGCGACCTCGCTCAGCAGTTCCTTGATCAGGTGCGGGCCGAGCCCCTCGAAGGCAGCCTGGTTGCGCAGCGGGTGGTGCCGCACAGCTATCGCGCCCTCGTGTTCTCTGACGCCGCGTGTTCCAGCGGAATCGAAGCGATCGTCACGCACGACCAGAGGTTCGCCAATGAGCTGCAGGGGATCGCCGCAAATACGCTGCAGAGCCTCCCGGTGGGGCAGCACACCTTTGTGCCGCTGCGCAGCCTCTCGGTCACCGATGAGTGTCTCCATCTGCTGGTGCTTGATGATCAGACTGGCGCGGTCGAGGTAGCTTTTCGGCCAGATCTCGTGGAACCACAGGCGAGTTTTTTGCGTGCCCTGGTATTGCTGACCACCGGTCGCGATCGGGAAGCACGCGAAGTGCTCGACGGCATGATCGATGGTGGCGGTGCGCGCAGCGAGGCGACACGTTCGGTGCTGCGAGCCTGTGTGCTGGCGCGACTGGGGCTGAGCGAAGCGGCGAGGGCGGCTCTCAGTCGGGCAGAGAATCTGCCAGCGTCCGTGGTCGTGCAGGCATTTACCTTTGTGCGGCCAGATGATGCACGCGCCCTCGTGGAGTTGCGCCCGGATTTCGGTCGATTTGAACGCGCTGCCGCGCGGCTCGGCGTGCTCGGATCGGGGCGCACCCTGGAAACCCGTCGGCGTTTTCAAACACTCACCGAAAAAGAACGCACTGTGCTGCTCGACCTGCGCGAAGGGCTGAACACCCGTCAGATCGCCGAACGCCACTATCTGAGCGTGAACACGGTTCGTACCCATGTTCGTTCGATCGGAAAGAAACTCGACGCGAGCGGTCAGGCCGAGATGCTGCGTCGGGCAGAAGAACTCAGGATTTTCCCCGCCCAGTAGCGGCCGCTGCTCGGTTGCTCCGTACAGCTTCACTCACCTCGCGGCGGTAGGATAGTGACAGAAGTCGCAGACGAAGGGGCATGTTCGTGACGTATGTAATCGCACTTCCGTGCGTGGATGTGAAAGACCGGGCCTGTATTGACGAGTGCCCCGTCGACTGCATCTATGAGGGTGAACGGATGCTCTACATTCATCCTGATGAGTGTGTCGATTGTGGCGCCTGCGAGCCCGTGTGCCCGGTTGAAGCGATCTACTACGAGGACGATCTGCCTGAAGTGTGGGCCGACTACTACAAGGCGAACGTCGAATTCTTCGACGAGATCGGTTCGCCAGGCGGCGCCGCAAAGGTTGGCGCCTACGATTTCGATCACCCGCTCGTCGCCGCACTGCCAAAGCTCGGGGAGTAGCGGCGCGTGCGCGGTAGCCTGCCCGACTATCCCTGGGACGCCCTCGCTCCCTACACGGCGAAGGCTTCGGCGCACCCCGGCGGGGCAGTCAATCTGTCTATCGGTTCGCCGGTTGACCCCACCCCGCAGTCTGTCCGCACTGCGCTCGCAGCGGCAAGCGATGCGCACGGCTATCCGGCAACAGCGGGCACCGCTGAGCTTCGAGCGGCAATCGCTGACTGGTATCTTCGCCGCCGCGGTGTGAGCGTTGATGCTGAGGCAGTGCTGCCGACTGTGGGCTCGAAAGAACTGGTTGCCCTCCTCCCGCTGCTTCTGGGGATCGAATCAGGCGAGGCGGTGGTGTTTCCGCGGATCGCCTACCCGTCATATGCCATGGGGGCGGCGCTTGTCGGCGCCGATGCGGTTGCCGCTGACGATCCGGCCGATTGGCCAGATCACACTCGTCTGGTCTGGTTGAACTCGCCGGGAAACCCCGATGGACGCGTGCTCGATGTGGCGCAGCTGCGTGTCGCGGTACAGCGTGCGCGTGAGCTTGGGGCGATCCTCGTTGGTGACGAGTGCTATGCCGAGTTCGGGTGGGACGAACCCTGGGATGAGGCTCCGATTCCCTCTGTGCTTGACCCGAGGGTTGTCGGCGATGACCACTCCGGCGTGCTGGCCATCTATTCGCTCAGCAAGCAGTCGAATTTGGCTGGCTATCGGGCCGCGTTTCTTGCGGGGGATCGTTCCCTTGTGTCGCGGCTGCTCACCGTGCGAAAGCACGCTGGTCTGATGGTGCCTGGCCCTGTGCAGCAGGCCATGACGGTCGCCCTGCAAGATGAACAGCATGTTGCTGATCAGCGTGAACGATACCGTCAGCGTCGGGGCGTGTTGCGGCCAGCGCTTGAGGCTGCAGGGTTTCAGATAGATGGCAGTGAGGCTGGGCTCTACCTCTGGGCGACCAAGGGTGTTGACGCGTGGCATACGATCGACGAACTCGCCGCTCTTGGCATCATCGCAGGGCCCGGATATTTCTACGGTGACCATTCGCCCGCACACGTCAGGTTCGCGCTTACGGCGAGTGATGCTGACATCGCTGAGGCGGCAACTCGATTGCGGGCGACTGTTGTAGACACGCCCAGAAGCTGAACCATCTTGTTGTAGCTGATCCTTGGCGAAAATTCGGCGGTTGTTTCGATATCGAGATATTTTTTGGTATCGATTCAAAGGGGAGAGGGCGAATTTGACCCGTTGGACGGGCTAAGCTGGGGGAAGTCGTCTTCATGAGAGACGACGGAATACTGCACTGAATCACGAGGAGGCAACGTGACCGAATCGACGCAGGGACAGACCGCAAGGCTGACCGTTGCTGGACGCGAGGCAGAGCTGCCTGTGCTGACGGCAACTGATGGAAACCCCGCTATCGATGTGAGCGCGCTGACCCGTCAGACAGGTCATACGGCGCTCGACTATGGATTCGTAAACACAGCCTCTACCAAGTCAGCCATCACGTTCATCGATGGTGACGAGGGTATTCTGCGCTATCGCGGATACCCCATTGAAGAGCTCGCAGCGAAGTCGAGCTTTCTTGAGGTTGCGTATTTGCTGATCTATGGCGAGCTGCCCACGGCTGACGAATTGGCTGCGTTCGACGGAGAGATCCGTCGACACACACTGCTGCATGAAGACATGCGCTATTACTTCGAAGGCGTACCGCACACCGCACACCCGATGGCAGTGCTCTCGGGTGGGTTGCAGACGATGTCGACGTATTACGAGGATTCGCTCGACACTTCGGTGACCGAGTTTGTCCACGTCAACACCATCCGATTGCTTGCAAAGCTTCCGGTGCTGGCCGCATACGCACACAAGAAGTCAATCGGGCAGGCGTTCCTGTACCCGGACAACAACTTGAGCTTCGTGGAGAACTTCCTGCGCCTGAACTTTGGCAACCGCGCCGAAGACTACGTGCTGAATCCAGTGCTTGTTGACGCACTCGACAAGCTGCTCATCTTGCACGCTGACCATGAGCAGAACGCCTCCACTTCGACCGTCCGTCTGGTCGGTTCGACCGGAGCCAATATGTTCTCGTCTGTGTCTGCTGGGATCAATGCGCTTTCGGGCCCATTGCACGGCGGAGCCAACGAAGCTGTGCTCGACATGCTCGCTCAGATCCAAGAGAGCGGCCAGGGCGTCGAGGCATTCGTTGAGAAGGTGAAGAAGAAAGAAGCCGGTGTGAAGCTGATGGGCTTCGGACACCGTGTCTACAAGAACTACGACCCTCGTGCTCGCATCGTTCGCGAAAGCGCGGGCAAGGTGCTTGACGAGCTCGGTGTGAATGATCCGCTGCTTGCCCTGGCGCAAGAACTTGAGCAGATTGCGCTTGAGGACGACTACTTCAAGGAGCGCAAGCTTTACCCGAACGTGGACTTCTACACCGGTGTGATCTATAAAGCGATGGGTTTCCCGACACGCATGTTCACCGTGCTCTTCGCAATCGGGCGCTTGCCTGGCTGGATTGCGCAGTGGCGTGAGGCTCGTGAAGATATGCAGACCAAAATTGGTCGCCCTCAGCAGCTGTACATCGGCAGCCCTGAGCGTCATCTGAACCGCTAGTTTTTTCGACATACGCATAGGGGCCCTGTGAACACACAGGGCCCCTATGCGTATGTGCTCCTGGCGGGGGACTGCCGCCGGAGCCGGGTTACGCGTGCAGCGTCGCGTTGAGCGTGATCCCGCTGCCACTGCGTGGGATCACCTCGACGGCACCGCTCGTTGAATTTCGGCGGAAGAGCAAGCTGGGTTGACCCGAAAGCTCCACTGCTTTCACCTCGATTGGAGTGCTGCTTCCGGAGTGACCCTGTGGGAGCAGCACCTTCGTGCCTGCCGTCACATACAGACCCGCTTCTACGACACAGTCGTCGCCAATTGAGATGCCGATCCCGGCGTTTGCGCCGAGAAGTGCTCGCTCGCCAATTGAGATTCGCTGGGTTCCGCCGCCGGAGAGGGTTCCCATAATCGAGGCGCCACCGCCGATATCGCTGCCCTCGCCCACGACCACGCCCTGTGAAATGCGCCCCTCGACCATTGAAGCGCCGAGGGTGCCCGCATTGAAGTTTACGAATCCCTCGTGCATGACAGTGGTGCCGGGAGCGAGGTGCGCGCCGAGACGCACTCGGGAAGTATCTGCGATGCGCACCCCTTCGGGGAGCAGATAGTCGGTGAGCCGCGGAAACTTGTCGACGCCAACGGCAGTGACTCCCTTGCGCTTGAGCAGAGGCAACCTCGCACTGTATTCGGCAAGCGACATTGGTCCCGAGTTCGTCCAGACCACGTTTGGTAATACGGCGAAGATGCCATCCAAGTTGATGGAGTTTGGTCGAACGAGACAGTGCGAAAGCAATTGCAGTCGAAGGTATGCATCTTCTGTTGAGGCTGGGGCGGCATCGAGATCGATTGACACTGCGATCGCGCGGATCGACACATTTCGAGTTTCGTCATGCGATTGCTCAGCAAGAAGCTCGGGGGAGACCGTATGGCCTGCAGAAATCTCGCCGAGCTGCGGCGAAGGAAACCAAGCGTCAAGCAGGAGTCCATCGGCGGCATGTGTGGCGAGGCCTTCGGCCCACGCAGTGCGAGAATTACTCATACCTCTAGAGTAATAGTGTGAGCAATCTTGCCGAAACACCTGTTCTTGATCCTCGCGATCCTGTCGAGTTGACCAGGCAGCTATGCAACATTCCATCGGTGTCTGGCGATGAAACACGGATCGCCGACGCTCTCGCAGCGCTGCTGCGCGACGCACCGCATCTCACCGTGGTGCGCGATGGTGACACCCTGATTGCGCGCACCGATCTCGGCCGCACGCACCGGGTGATCATCGCCGGTCACATCGATACGGTGCCGATCAATCAGAATTTGCCGGTGCGTGACCGGGTCGACGCTTCTGGAGAGGCCGTCATCTGGGGTCGCGGCACCGTAGATATGAAAGCGGGAGCTGCCATGCAGCTGTCACTCGCGATTGAACTCGTTGCGCCAGCAATCGACGTGACCTGGGTGTGGTACGACCACGAAGAGGTGGCGAGTGAGCTCAACGGTCTCGGTCGGGCCGTCCGCAACAATCCAGCGCTCTTCGATGCTGATTTCGCGATTCTGTGCGAACCAACGGCTGGTGCCATCGAGGGTGGCTGCAATGGCACCTTGCGTGCGCGAGTCTCCATGCTCGGCAAGCGTGCACATTCGGCGCGGGCGTGGATGGGCGAGAACGCGATCCACCGTGCTGGTGCGCTGCTCGAACGACTCTCGAACTACCAACCCGAGACCGTTCGCGTTGATGGGCTCGAGTATCGTGAGGGTCTGAATGCGGTGCGAGTGAGCGGTGGGGTAGCGGGAAACGTGATCCCTGACCGCTGCGATATTGAAGTGAATTATCGCTTCGCGCCGAGCCGCAGCGCCGAAGAAGCCGTGCAATTCGTGCGTGAATTCTTTGCCGACGCAGATGAATTCGAAGTGACCGATCTTTCTGACGGAGCCCGTCCTGGTCTCGATGCGCCCTTCGCTCAGGGCTTCGTGCGTGCGGTGGGCACTGAGCCACGCGCGAAAGTGGGTTGGACCGATGTGTCTCGCTTCTCTGCGCTGGGGATTCCTGCGGTCAATTTCGGTCCCGGTGACCCCTCGCTCGCGCACGCCGATGATGAGCAAGTTCCGGTGTCGCAGATTGTCAATTCAACCGCTGCATTACGTCATTGGCTGAAATCTGCTTCGAACTAGTTTTTGACGACGGGTGAAGCCCGATAGAATGGAAACGTAGGCTCACATAGAGGAGAAGCAATGGCTGCAATGAAACCCCGGACCGGCGATGGACCAATGGAAGCGGTGCGCGAGACTCGCGTGATCGTGGTTCGCGTGCCGCTCGAGGGCGGTGGCCGCCTGGTCGTCTCAGTGAACGACGCAGAGGCAACCGAGTTGAGAGACGTGCTGAACGCCGTGCTCGAAGGTTAATCACGTACGAAATGCAGTGAACCCCCGTCGAAGTTGACGGGGGTTCACTCATTTTCGGGCCGCTTCTGCTCGCCCCGCGCACTCGCCCTGCGCACTCGCCTCGTGTATGGCGCGGATGGAGCGGCACGAGCGGTGCCGAGCGGAACGCTAGTCTTTCAGGCGAGTCAGCATGAGCAGGCCGTCACCAGCGGGTGAGAGCACTGGAGCGATTGCGGGTGAATCGGATACCGTCGCCAGCAGATCGCGCATGTTCTGAGTGATCTCGTCTCGTGACGCGGGATCGGTGACCTTGCCGTGTGCGAAGGCGCTTGGCACGACAATCGTGCCGCCCGGTCGCACGATGAGCAGGGCCTGTTCGACATATTCGAGCAGGCGGTTCGCATCTGCATCGATCAGCACGATGTCGTAGGCGGCGAGGTTGAGGCGAGACACGACCTGAGAGGCATCGCCTTCGATCAGGCGCAATTGTGATCCTGGGACGCCGGCTTCGTTGAAGATGCTGCGTGCCTGGCGCATATGCTCGGGGTCGATCTCAATCGAGGTGAGCGTGGCCTGTGGGGCATAGCGCATAAGCGCGAGACCGCTGACACCGACACCGGTGCCGAGTTCGCAGATAGCGGTCGCAGCGGTTGCTGCGACGAGGCCAGAAAGCTGAGCAGCGACCGCGCGGCTCACGGGCTCGATGCCAAACTCAAGTGAGTACCGACGAGCTGATACCTGGGTATCACTTTCGTTGGGGTACTGTTCGGCGTATTGCCAATTGCGTTCGAGCCGACTCAAGGTTCCTCCGAGTTTCTGGCGGTCTGACTGAGATCAGGCTACAAGCTTTCCGGTGTTTTTGACGGTTGCCGCGCGGTGTGAGCTTCGCAGGCGTTCGCGCTACGATGTCACCATGGGATTCGGTGGGCTCACGCTTGACAAGATATTTGTGATCTTGTTGATTGCGCTCTTCGTGGTCGGGCCAGACAAACTGCCCGTGTACGCGAAGAAGCTCGGCGAGTTTGTGCGCTCGCTGAAACGCATGGCCGATGGAGCGAAGGATCGTCTTCGCGACGAGATGGGTCCCGAGTTTGACGAGGTCGACTGGAAGCAACTCGATCCGAGACAATACGATCCGCGCCGAATCATTCGTGACGCACTGCTCGAGGACGAACGCGAAGCGCAGGTCGAGGCACGCAAGACAAAGGCAATGGAGGCAGCGCAGGCGCGCCGGGATCGGGTGCAAGCGCGTGCAGAAGAAGTCGCCGGGGGAATGACGGCTGGTGCGGTGGTCACCGCAGCTGGCGATGGAAGTCACGCAGCGGCGAGTTCAGGCTCCGAGCTGCCAGGTGATGCGGGTTCGCTAGGTGCGAATGGGAACCAGCATGCCGGTGCTGGTGCCGCGAGCGGTGCCGGTACTGATGCCGAGGGCCAGCCCGTGTCTGCCGGGTTAAACTTTGACGACGAAGCGACGTAGCGACGAAGCGACCTAGCGTTCGAACGAATTTGCGTGCTGCGCGAATACTGCAGTCCTCACGGTCGCAGCACCCTTAAGGTTCGCAGCACCCTCACGGTCGCAGCACCCTCAGGATCGCAGCGCGGCAGGGCTCTCGCACCACAGCGCGGCAGGGCACTCGCACCACAGCGCGGCAGCGTGCTAGGCCGGAGCGATTGGCAATCCGGTTCCCGCGAGTCCTCGAGGCCTGCTCGCAAGCTTCCGTGCAATCCGAGTGATCTCTTCTGCGGCCGGATCACTGGCTGCGGAGATGACCGCGGGAGTTCCCTCATCACCACTCTCGCGAAATCCCGGGCTCAGCGGCACCGAGCCAAGCAGTGGCACGGGGGTTTCCTCGGGGTTGTCCACGGTGCTGAGGCGGTCGGCAACGACTTGGCCACCGCCTGACCCGAACAACTCAAGCACGGTTCCGTCTGCTTGTCGCAGACCCGCCATGTTTTCAATGACGCCAATGACTTTCTGGCCCGTCTGACGGGCAACAAGTGCGCTGCGCACCGCGACATCGGCGGCAGCCGCTTGTGGAGTCGTCACGACGACCACTTCAGCCTGTGGCAGCAATTGGCCGACGCTGATCGCAATGTCACCAGTGCCAGGGGGCAGATCGAGCAACAGCACATCGAGGTCTCCGAACCAGACGTCTCGCAAGAATTGCTCAATTGTGCGGTGCAGCATAGGACCGCGCCAAGACACCGCGGTGGTTCGAGGATCCTTGTCGCCAAGAAACATGCCAATGGAGATGATCTTCACGCCGTGCGCTACTGGCGGCAGCATCAGATCGTCCACTCGGGTCGGCTGTGTGACGTGATCGTCGTGCACCAGCCCCATCAGTGCCGGAATCGAGAAACCGAAAATGTCTGCGTCGATGATGCCGACACTCAGGCCCTGCGCGGCAAACGCCACCGCAAGATTCGTGGTGATGCTCGATTTCCCCACGCCGCCCTTGCCGCTCGTCACCGCAATCACGCGGGTAAGCGAGTCGGGGCCGAACTGTGTTGCCCGTTGTGCGCGCGATCCTCGCACCCGTTCGATAAATGCCTGTCGTTCTGCCGTGCTCATCACATCAATCGTGATTGTGGCCGAGGTCACTCCCGGAGTCCGTTGCACCGCAGCACGCGTGTCTGCTTCGATCTTTCGTGCGGCGGGACACCCGGCAATGGTGAGCGACACGCCAACGGTGGCGGCACCGAGGGCATCCACCGTGACAGAGCGGACCATTCCGAGTTCGGTAATGGGGCGCATGATCTCTGGGTCTCGCACGGCTTCGAGCGAGCGCCAGATCGCCTGCTCAATCTTTTCTGGCAATGGAATTCTCTTGTGGGTCTGCGGGATCGGAACCCTGCTCAGCGGCAGCTTTGGCCTCTTCCTCAGTCTCGATGAGATCTGCCAGCAGCGCACGGAGCTCGGCGCGAACGAACTCGCGATCCGGGAGGTCTTTCAACGCAAGTCTGAGCGCAACCACTTCGCGTGCGAGAAACTCAGTGTCTGCAAGGTTTCGCTCGGCCCGTTGCCGGTCCTGCTCAATCTGCACGCGGTCTCGGTCATCTTGGCGATTTTGTGCGAGCAGAATCATCGGCGCGGCATAGGAAGCCTGGAGCGAGAGAATCAGCGTCAGCGCGGTAAACCCGAGCGCAGCAGAGTCGAATCGCGCTTCCTCAGGCCCGAGCGTGTTCCATACGAGCCACACCACGCAGAAGAGGGTGAGCGCGAGAAGAAACCACGGCGTACCCATGCCGCGTGCAATGCCCTCGGTCCAGCGGCCGAAGACTTCGTTTCCTGAGTCGGAGCCGCCGTCTCCGAATCTGATGCCGAGCCGTTTGCGGTTGCCCGAAACGTGCTGCGGTGCATCAAAGTCCTGGGTGCGACGAAACACACTCATTGTGCACTCCCTGAATCGTCGTCGGCGTGACGCCAGTCATCGGGCAAGAGGTGATCCAGCACATCGTCGACCGTGACGACGCCCACGAGTTGTCCATTGTCGTCGACCACGGGGAGCGCGACCATGTCATAACTGGCAAGCCTGCGTGCGACTTCTGCGGTGCTTGCATGAACCGGAACCGCTTCAACCTCAGTATCGAGCAGAGTCGAGAGCCGCTCATGCGGGGGGACGCGAAGCATTCGCTGAAAGTGCGCCATTCCGAGGTACTCGCCGGTGGGGGTTTCGTAGGGTGGGTGCGTCACGTAGACGGCAGAGGCCATTGCGACGGGCACTTCGCTGCGGCGGATCATGGCGAGTCCCTCAGCCACACTCGATTCGGCGGCAAGCACGATGGGGCTCGGACTCATGAGGCCGCCTGCGGTGTCGGCGTCGTACTCGAGGAGACGACGAACGTCTTCTGCTTCTTCAGGCTCCATCAGGTCGAGCAATTGCTCGCCCTGAGCGGCGGGGAGTGCCGAGATGAGGTCTGCGGCGTCGTCGGCTTCCATGTGGTCGAGTACATCTGCGGCGCGGTCCCTCGGCAGGAGTGCGAGCAGTGCGAGCTGGTCGCTCTCGGTCATTTCTTCGAGTGCGTCAGCGACTCGATCGTCGGCCAGCTCCGCCACCACTGTTCCCAGGCGCGCGCTCGGCAACTCCAGGAGTGCCTCAGCGAGGTCGGCGGGCTTGAGATCGATAAGCGTCTGAATGAGCAATTCTGCCGAGTGCTGCGCAGTACCAGCGGAGGGGCGTCGTACCTCGCTCCAGCGAACCGTGCGCGAGTCTCCCTTCGCGAACGGAGCCGAGGGCTTGGGGAGCCGCACGAAGAGCTGGCTCACGACCCACTCGCCAGACTTCAGCCGGTCGATGGCTGCGTCTTCGATCCTTGCGGACACGTTTCCCTCGGTGAGCTGCACTTCTTGGCCGATCATTTCGGCGAGAATGCGGGTTTCGCCTCCGCGCTGCTCGAATCGGCGCACGTTGATCAAGCCCGTCATGATGATCTGGCCGGAGCTCATTGACGTCACCCGGCCAATGGGCACAAAGACTCGCCGTTTTCCGGGAATCTCAACGATGAGGCCCACCACGCGTGGTGCCGTTTGCGCTCGATAGACCACGAGCACATCGCGCAATTTACCGATGCGTTCACCCGCAGGATCGAACACCCCGCGTCCAGCGAGCCGACCGACAAATACCCTTGAGCTACTCACACCACAAGATTATCGGGAACAGTGGCAGAATCGGTGTATGAGTACTAGCAACCAAGTGCCAGCGCGCCGCATGCCGCAAATGCCGGAGCTGCCAAAGGGCGAGGTCATTTCCACCTATGACCACTACATCGACGCAAAGCAGGCGGTGGATCGCCTCGCTCGCGCCAACTTTCCAGTCAGCGCAGTCTCAATTCTGGGCAATGACATGCGCAGTGTCGAGCGGGTGACCGGCAAGCTGAGCTATGCCCGGGTGGCCCTTATGGGGGCGCTCTCGGGCGCCTACCTTGGCCTGTTTCTTGGCCTCTTGCTGTTTTTGTTTCAGCCCGAGAACGAGGGGATCGCGGGTCTGTTTTTCTCAGCCATCGTGATCGGTGCGGGATTTGGCATGCTCTTTGGCGTGCTCTCGTATGCGATGAATCGACAGCGCCGGGACTTTTCTTCGGTGATGCAGTTTGTCGCAGCCCGCTACGACCTGATCACCAATGAAACTCTGGTACACGAGGCGAGACGTATTCTCTCTCAGCCGGAGTAGCGCTTCTGGCTTGCTTCTGAAGTCCCGACCTTGAGTGCGATGCGCTCGCGGTCGGGACTTCTTGCTGCCACGGCCGCTGTCTTCCAAGCGAGAAAGGGGCGATTCCGGTGATCCGGCGTCCCATGACACGCCGATCCTTGATCCCGCGTTCGCTGATCCCGCGTTCGCTGATCTCGAGTTCGGTGACCCGGCGTTCGGTGACCCGGCGTTCGGTCATCTGGTGCTCGGTGATCCCGTGCTCGTTTTCCAGCTTTCCTTGACGAGCGGTGGGAACTCTCTGAACAAGTGGCGAATTCTCTTGACGGTTTTCGGGCAAGTGTGGGTAACTGGTGTTCCAAAGGAAGGGAGACACCATGGGAATCCTAGACGATGCAAAAGAAACTGCTGAGGCTGCCGCGAAAAAAGTAGGCCGAGCAGTTGAAGATCAGGTTGACAAGGCGAAGGACAAGATCGACGAGATCAAAGCCGATGCCAATGTGAAGAAAGCTGAGGCGGAGCGCGATGCCACCAAGGCTCGCAATGAAGCCAAGGATCACCTTCGGGACTCCTAATCCGCACACGACAATGCCCGCCCCTGAATCACAGGGGCGGGCATTGTTGTATTTCGCTCCAGACGTGGTGCGCGACGATTAGCGTCCGCGCTGCTCCCGTACCCACGCTTCGACCGCATCGGCATCGCGGGGAATACCCGCAGACAGGTTCACGCAGCCATCCGCGGTCACCACGATGTCGTCCTCAATGCGCACACCAATGCCGCGGTACTCCTCAGGCACACTCAGGTCGTCAGGCTGAAAATACAGACCTGGCTCGATCGTGAAGACCATTCCCTCTTCCAAGATTCCATCGAGATAGAGTTCGCGCCGAGCCTGCGCGCAATCATGCACATCAAGGCCGAGGTGATGGCTGGTTCCGTGCACCATGTATCGACGGTGATACGGGGTCGTGTCCTCCGCGTCACTGTCAGGCAAGAGCCCCCACTCGCGAGTCTTCCGCTCGATCACGACCATCGCGGCATCATGCACATCGCCAAAGCGAATACCGGGACGCACGATCGCCCGCGCCGCATCGGCAGCCTCAAGGACTGCCTCGTAGACTCGGCGCTGCACTGCAGAGAAGGTGCCAGAAATCGGCACAGTCCTGGTGATGTCAGCCGTGTAAAGACTATCCATTTCGACACCGGCATCAAGCAGCATCAGGTCGCCCTCGCGAACCGCACCATTGTTATCAATCCAGTGCAGGGTGCAAGCGTGATTTCCGGCTGCAGCAATGGTCTCGTAGCCGACAGTATTGCCATCCAGGCGCGCGCGCAGATTGAATACTCCCTCGACAACGCGCTCTCCGCGAGGCTCGGCGACCGCACGGTCGAGCCCCGCGAGCACTTCGTCAAAGCCGCGAGCCGTGGCATCAACGGCGGCCTGCATCTCAGCGATTTCGTAGCTGTCCTTCACCAAACGCAGTTCAGAGGTTGCTCGAGCCAATTCACCCTCGTCGAGAGTCAGATCGCCTGATCGCGCCTCAAACTCAGCAAGCGGCGCTGTCTGAATACCGAGATCTGCTGACACCTGGGCGAGTGAGGGACGAGGTCCGATCCAGAACTCGCCGATCTCTGGATTCGCGAAGAACTCCTCGCTATCGCGCCCGGCACGCTCCCTGAAATAGAGCGTCGCGCTGTGGGTTTCAGCAGCATCAGTCGATCCAGAGATCGGATCAAGCACGAGGATCGCACCCGGCTCGCTGTCGCTGCCCCAGCCAGTCAAGTGCGAGAACGCGCTGTGGGCACGAAACTGGTAAAAGGTGTCGTTCGAGCGCTGTTTCATCGCACCCGCGTGAATCACGAGTCGCTGATCAACGAACTGTGCGCCAAGTGCGCGGCGGCGTTCGGCAGCAAATGCCGCCGCCGTGCGCTGCGCTGGCAGGCTCTGGTCGGCGTCATCCCAGCCCGACATGATGTAGTTCAGAAATTTGTCGGTTTGCGGCGTTGTGCTGCGGTTGCTGTTGTCGATTTCTGCCTCATGTGTCGTCGAGGCGCTGTGCGCAGGGGACTTGGTCTCACTCATGCTCTCATTCTCCCACCAGTGGCTGAGTCTGTCATTGCGCACGGCTGGGTCTAACATGGCTATATGCCAGCCCGCTACGACCTGCACACGCACTCGACACACAGTGATGGCACCACGACTCCCGCGCAAATCGCTGCCGAGGCAGCCTCGCTGGGGCTCAGCGGCTTTGCTCTCACCGATCACGACACCGTCGAAGGCTGGGACGAAGCCCGCGCGCACGCCGCGCTTGCAGGTATCGACTTCTTGCCAGGCATGGAAGTCACCACCAAACACGACCATCGCTCAACTCATTTGCTTGCCTACGGCATCGAGGCGGATTCCGCCGAACTCACCGCCGCACTCGCGCGAGTGCGCGAGTCACGGCACGGACGGGCCCGTGAAATGGTGCTGCGTCTCTCCGCCGATTTCGACATCGACTGGCAATCCATTATTGAAGGTGGCGAGGACCGAACCCTCGGACGCCCCCACATCGCCGATGCGCTGGTGAGCGCCGGATACTTTGCCGACCGAGGCGCCGCCTTCGCGGAGGTGCTGCATCCGCGTTCCCGATACTACGTGCCCACCTATGCGATTGACACGGTTGATGCGATCCGCATGGTTCGTGACGCGGGTGGGGTCGCGGTGCTCGCTCACCCCGCAGCGGGCCGGATGACAAGACCAGTGGATCTCTCAGCGCTTTCCGACTTCGTTGCCGCAGGACTCTGGGGGATTGAACTGCACCATCCAGAGAATCGTGCTGAGTGGATTCCCGAATTGACCGAAGCCGCCGCTCGTCTTGGCTTGCATGTGACAGGCGCAAGCGACTATCACGGAGCGGGCAAAGCCAATCGGCTCGGAGAGTGCACGAGCGACGAGCAGACCTGGCAGGCGATCCGCTCACTCGTCGCAGTCGCACGATAGCTCGATGATGCAGCCAGATATGCGCCCGGCAGACACGCACCCCTGTCCCTGCGGTCGGGGAGTGAGCTACGGCGAATGCTGTGGACCCTTGCACGAAGGAGCACCTGCGCCCACAGCCGAACGACTGATGCGTTCTCGGTACAGCGCTTTCGCGACTGGAAACGACGACTATCTCCGTCGCAGCTGGCATGCAAGCACGAGGCCTGCTGGGTTTGCCACCGATCCCGAGATCGAATGGAAACGACTGATCATCGAGTCCGTCGAGTCCGGTGGGCCCTTTGACCGTGCGGGCACAGTGACGTTTACCGCGATCGCACGCGGCCCCGAGGGACGAATCGAGCAGCGGGAGCGAAGCAGGTTTCTGCGCGAACACGGGCACTGGTTCTACCTCGACGAAATCGACTGAGAGCGTCGTTTCGGCCGGTAGAAGCAGTGCCCGGATCTGCGAGACCTTGCTCTTCGCTACTGGTTCTCTGCGCCAGATTCCGTTGCCGAGTGACTCGTTTCTGGAGCGTTCGTGCTCTCGCCCGCAGACGGTGCTGCGCCAGCTGCGCTTCGGCCGCGGCCACCGCGACGGCGGCGACGGCGGGGTGCTTCGCCGCCCTCAACAGCAGGGGCATCGTTCGAGGTGCCTGGTTCGCTCTTTCCGGCGGCATCGTGCCCATGACCTTCGTGGCTGTGCGCTTCGTGGCGGCCTCGCCCCTGAGGGTTGTCACTGCGGGTACGGCGACGGGTGCGTGTGCGAGCGGGGCGATCCTCGCCGCCCGCCGCACTGTTCTCTCCCGAACGTCGCCCAGCGGACGCGTTGCGTGGGGCGCGATCCTTGACCGGAGTTGCCTTCAGGCGGCCCTTTGCGCCCTCTGGAATGTTCAGATCGCTGTAGAGATGTGGCGAAGAGCTGTAGGTTTCGACCGGCTCAGGGATGCCAAATTCGAGGGCTTTGTTGATGAGCGCCCACTTGTGCATGTCTTCCCAGTCAACGAACGTGACTGCGATACCGTTCCGGCCAGCACGCCCGGTGCGGCCAACCCGGTGCAGGTAGGTCTTCTCGTCGTCAGGAACCGTGTGATTGATCACGTGGGTGACATCATCGACGTCGATCCCGCGTGCGGCCACATCGGTCGCGATCAGGATTTCTTTCTTGCCAGCCTTGAACGCAGCCATCGCGCGTTCGCGCTGATCCTGGTTGAGATCGCCGTGCACACTCGCCGCGGAAAATCCGCGATCGGTGAGCTCTTCTTGCAGCTTCGCGGCGGCGCGCTTCGTGCGCATGAAGATGACGGTTTTTCCGCGGCCCTCTGCCTGCAAGATGCGGCCAATTACCTCATCTTTGTCGAGGGAGTGAGCGCGGTAGATATTGTGCTCAATATTCGACTGCATCGCGCCCTCGTCAGGGTCCGTTGCGCGAATATGGATGGGATTGCGCATGAAACGTCGAGCGAGCGCGACGATTGCGCCTGGCATCGTGGCAGAGAACAGCATCGTGTGGCGCTTTTCAGGGGTCTGCGCGAAGAGCTTCTCGATATCTGCGAGGAAGCCAAGATCAAGCATCTTGTCGGCCTCATCGAGCACCATTTCGCGCACGTTCTTCAAATCCAGCAGGCGCTGACCAGCAAGGTCGAGCAGGCGACCAGGGGTGCCAACGACAACCTGAGCGCCGGCCTTCAACTGCTCAATCTGGCCTTCGTAGGCCTTACCGCCATAAATAGCGGTGACCTGTACGTCGCGGCCCTTGGCGGCGAGGTCGAGATCTTCGAAGACCTGCACCGCGAGTTCGCGAGTGGGAACGACGACGAGCGCCTGCACGCCCGGGCCAGGCTGTTGGCCAATGCGCTGAAGCAGGGGGAGGCCGAAACCGAAGGTCTTGCCGGTGCCGGTTTTTGCCTGTCCAATAATGTCCTGACCATCAATAGCCAGGGGAATGGTCTGCTCTTGAATGGGGAACGCATCGATGATGCCCTGAGATGCGAGGGCATCGACCATATCTTGATCGACACCAAGGTCGGTGAACGTTGTCACGGGGAATCCTGTCAGTGAGGGTAACTACGCCCTGACTCTCCCAGGCGTAGCACGCCGGCGCTCCACTGGCTCCGACGTATGTGTACGGTGTGTTGCGGCTGCGAGATTAGCCACTCCACACAGTCTATGCGGATTCTGCTGCCCGAGGCGGGTACACTGGCGACGTGTTCGAGTGGATCAAGCGGCTGCGCAAAGAGAAGATGCCCACGCGCAAACTCGGTTCGCGCGAAGCGGGCGAGGATGCGCTGCGCCTGGAACTATCGGAGTTTGCGCCCGGAATCATGCCATTCCTGGGGCTCACCACCTACTTGCAGCTCTCGCTCTATGAAGCCGCGGCCCGCGCAGTCGCCGGTGCACCCGATCTCGAATCAAAAGAGGTGCTCGCCCGTTCAGCTGGCGTCACACTGAGCAAGCATCAGCGTCTGAGCGAAGAACTCCGCAGACGCGGACGCGAACCGCACCTCGTTATGGCGCCCTACACTCCTGTGATTGACCGCTATATCGACCGTATTGACACGCCTGATTGGCATCAGCATGTGCTCTCGATTTACCTTGTGGGCGGACTCTTCGACGGCTTTTTCGCAGAACTTGCCAGCGGCATCGACGACGGATTCCGCGCCGAGGCAATCGGGATCCTGGTAGACAACTCAAGCCGGGACGATTTGAACAAGCTACTTGCGAAAGAGATTGCGGTGGATCCGCAACTGGCCAACCGGCTCGCCCTCTGGGGGCGCAGGCTCGTCGGAGACACCCTGCTCGTGTCTCGTGAAGTCCTTTCGCTCAGCGAGGGACGCACCTTCGTCGCAAGCCACGTGGAGCCCATTTTCACCGAGCTGATCGCCGAGCACTCACGTCGAATGGACGATCTCGGGCTCACCGCCTAATGGCGCACCTGCGCTACCGGTTCGAAAGATGAGCATTCGCGAGTCCTTCACGGAGGAACACTCCGCTGCGGCAAGCCTGCACTGCCGCTACTTTGACGCGCATCAATGCCGGTCATGCACTCTCCTCGAGACCCCGTATGCGGCGCAACTGCGCAACAAAGAGTCCACCTGCCGTGACCTCTTGCCGCAAGTGCCGAAGTGGTTGCAATCTTTCACCGCAGGCGACCGAGAGTTTCGCAACCGGGTGAAACTGGTGGTCGGTGGATCGCCCGGCGCGGTCACGCTCGGAATTCTGGGACCGGATCGGCGTGGGATTGATTTGAGAGCGTGCGCGATCCAGGCGCCGCAGATCGCCGCGGTGATCCCTGCAATTGCGGATTTCCTTGAGACGACCGGACTTGAACCATACGATGTTCCTGCTCGCCGTGGCGAACTAAAATTTGTGCATGTGACAGTCGCACCTCCCATCGGGGGAGTGAGCGCGCTTATGGTGCGTTTCGTCGTGCGCTCCGAGCAGGCACTCGCGGTGCTCAGGTCTCGGCTCAAGCAGATTCGGTCGGCAGTGCCGACTGCCGTCGTGATTTCAGTAAATCTCTTGCCAGAGCACAAGGCGGTGCTTGAAGGTGAGCGCGAAGAGATGCTACTGGGATCTTCGCTTGCAATGCGTCTTGGTGCTGACTCCCATCCGCTTACCCTGCACTTGATGCCGCAGAGCTTCTTCCAGACGAACACTGCTGTCGCGAAAGAACTGTATGCGCAGGTTTCCTCTTGGGCTGCAGCGGTGCGTCCTGGCTCCCTCTGGGACCTGTATTGCGGTGTGGGCGGTTTTGCACTGCACTGTGCAGCGGCGCTCAGCGAGGCTGGCGTCACAGGTGTGCGCGTGCTGGGGGTCGAATTGAGTGAGGCGGCTATCGCTTCGGCGCAGCGGTCCGCTCGGGAGGCTGAGTTGTCGGCAGAGTTTGTTGCCGCAGACGCGAGCACCTTCGCGATGAGTGCTAATGCTGGCGATCTGCCTGAGATGCTTGTCGTCAACCCGCCTCGACGGGGGATTGGAGCGGATCTCGCGGCATGGATCCAGCGCAGCGAGATTCCGACTGTGGTGTATTCGAGCTGCAATCCTGAAAGCCTCGCACGTGACCTCGCTGCAATGCCTGCCTATACCGTGCGTGAGGGGCGAGTGTTTGACATGTTTCCACACACCTCGCATCTTGAGGTGGCGGTGTTGCTTGAGCGGGCTGCGTAGCGCTGGCGGTGCTGCTTGCGCGGGCTGGAGGTGTTGCTTGAGTGCGCTGTGTAGCAGTGGCGGCGCTGTCGCGGACTGTGTCGTTGGCGCTGTGCGGTCGCTGCCGTGTTGTTGCTGACGTGCGGTCGCCGGCTGTCAGCTTGCACTCTTGAGCTACATCTTTTGACGCGCGCAATTTTCAGATTGCGCGTAGAATGAAGTCATGAGCGCAACGATTCCTCTCCAAGCGGGCTCCGCCTTCGGTGATGGATTCCGCATGCTTCTTGCCGCCGCGGGCAACGGTGCGTTGCTTGCTGAGCTGGTTGGCGTGCGGCCTTCGCAGGTCACCCGGTGGAAGCAAGGAGTCCAGGTTCCCTCCGCTGAATCAGCGCGTGCGATTATGGATTTCGCATATATCGTGGCGAGAGCAGAGTCGGTGATGCACGAGAAGGTCGTGCCAATTTGGCTCGATTCACCCAACCAGTTCTTGCGAGGTTCGACTCCCCGCGAGTGCATCAGACTTGGCCGCGTCGCTGAGGTAATTGGCGCACTCGACGCTGAAGATGAAGGTGCGTACGCCTAGCGCGGGAGTGTGATGCTGCTCTATCGTTGCTACCCGCGTGTTCCAGGGGCGAGGCGCGGGAAGCCTGGTCACTGGAGTTTTGTACCGCGCCCGCAATTGCATGGACGTTGGGACAACGCAGACCTGTACGACTCTTGGTATTTTTCTCAAAGCGCAGTGGGCGCAATTGCCGAGAGTTTCTATAACAAGCAGCGCTGGATCCCAGAAGTATTCCTAACGCCGACGGGGCAGCCACGCGCACTCGCTGTGTGTGAGCTCGACGACGAGCGCACTCTTCTTGACCTTGATGACGCGCGTGTGTTGACCAGGCTTGACGTGCGGCCGAGTCAAGTCGTCGTGCAAGATCTTGCCACGACACAAGATATTGCCAGGGACTTTTATGCAGAAACCAGCGACACTCACGCGGGTGTGTCGTGGTGGTCGTCTCAGCTGCCTTCCGAAACATCGGTGATGTTGTGGGGCGCCGAGGGCGCCGTACCAGAGGGGCTCAAACTGGTGGGGATCGAACAGTTGAGCGCAACGCATCCTGCCGTGGTTGATGCGGCGTCTCGCCTGTATCGAGTCGTGGGGTGAGATTCGCGCGGTGCGGCGGTTACCCGGATTCGGACACCCGCTGCACACTCGGCTGCGAGAAGACAAAAAACGGTTGTGCCCGGCAACGCAGAAACATTGCCGGGCACAACCGTACAGAGGGATTAGTTGACGAATCCGACCTTGCGACCTGATTCTGCACCAAGCTCGACATATGACACCGACTCGGTGTCTACGAGAAACTGGCGTCCCTTTGAATCGGTGAGGTTCAGAAACACCGAATCCTGTGCAGCTGCCTTCTCGATCAGGGCACGGACCTCATCAGCGGTCGAGTCGATTTCGAAGGAGAGCTCTCGCGGGGAGTGCTTAATGCCGATGCGAACTTCCACGGTTCCTCCTGGTGAATTGTGGTGCCCTCGTGGGCGTGAGATCTACTGTGAGTCTAGAGCGCGGTCGTGGCGAACTGGTGAGAACGAATCCCTATTTCGCCCACAGCGCAGTGAGCACGCGTTCCGGTGCCTGCGTGTCCCGGTGACTGCGTGTCCCAACGGCTGCGTGTTCCGGTGACTGCGCATTCCGGTGACTGCGCGTGTTCCTTTCATTACGGCGCGGAGGCGGGCACCAGTGTGAGGGTATCTTTCGCCGTGTCGTTTACTGAGGGCTGGGTATAGTTCCACGGGCGCTGCACGCCTTTGGCCCAGTCGTCAGTCTGATCGGTGTAGTGCGAATGGAACGCGTGCCCGCTTGCTCCCGTGAGATGGATCCAGGTTGATGCATCCCAGTTGCTGGTATCGATCACCATTCGCATTGATGGGACCGTGGTGGTTGCGTACCCTTCGCCGAGCCCCCATCCAGTGGCGTTGACGACGCCTGAGCCACCACCGACATTGAACGGGCCCCGGTTGAAGAGCCATTCGATAGCTGCGATACCGCTCACGCCAAAGGTTCCATGGACGAGCGGAATTGCGTGCAACTCGCCCCATTTCCACTTGGACTGGTCGGTGCCTTGAGCCTGTGAGATCTCAGTGTACGCTTGATCGGCGGCCAGACGCAGAAGCTCTTCTTGGGAGGAGACTCCTGCCTCTGCGTTGTGCCACCATGCGGCGTCCGGGTCAGCAAGTTGATTCTCGAAGAACTTGGCATATCGGCTTTGGTCATCACGTGAAATCTTCGCGGCTTGGTCACCAACCATCAGCCCAGTGACGTGCTCCCAGAGCACATTCGCGAAAGCAGCCTCGCCACTGTCGCTGTCATTCTGGCCGTCCCAGTTGCGAAGCCCGTCAAGTGCCCGGGCGACTTCTGTGTTTTCCGGGACAATGTCACGATAGGCAGCTTGCAGGGATTGCGCTGCTGGCATCTGGTTATCCATTTGAATATCAGCCATGGTGCTCGCGTCAACTGGACCTGCCTCGAACGATTCTTCCAAGAGCTCAACGATTCTGGCGGCCCGATAGCCGTAGTCCCAATCCCGGCTGAGGAAGTAAGGGTAGTCCTCGCTCACAATCGCATTGTTCGCGGTGACGATGTATCCGGAATCGGGGTTGTAGAGTGAGGGTTGCGCGTCGAACGGGATGAACCCCTGCCAGTCGTAGGCGCTGTCCCAGCCTGGCTGAGGCAACCAGCCGTCACCGGCACCGCGAATCGGAAGCCGACCTGGTGCTTGATAACCGATGTTGCCCGACACATCTGCGTAGATCAGATTCTGGGCTGGAACATCAAAGAGTTCAGCTGCCGCACGGAAATCTTCGAAGTTACTCGCCCGATTCAGCGCGAAAATCGCTTCGCCCGTGCTGCCTGCGTCCAGAGCGGTCCAGCGAAGGCTCACCTCAAATTCTCCGGACAAGGAAGAAACGTCAGCGTTCGAATCGACGGTTGGATCCGCGATAGTCTCTCGCGTTCCCGCTCCGAGCCCGACCCTGGGCGTCTCAGCTATTGATGTGAAATCGGGAGTGAGCCCGGACACGATGGGGCCGTGTTTGGTGGAACGGACTTTCATCTGCACGTCTTCGCCGCCAGCGACTTTGATAGTTTCGTCGCGCACGGTCAGTGGCAATTGCTTGCCGTCTTGCCAGTAGCTCTCTCCGTCGACACGCTCCACATAGAGGTCGGCCACATCTGTGGTGAGGTTCGTGAACCCCCATGCAACCTCTTGATTGTGACCGATCACAATTCCGGGGAGACCAGAAAAACTGAAGCCGGCAACGTCAAAGGGGCAATCGTCGCTCAGCTTTTCGCAGCGCAATTGAAGCTGGGTCCACACGGAGGGCAGTGACGCCCCCAGGTGCGGGTCATTTGCCAGCAGGGGGTTGCCGGTGCTGGTGTGCTCACCGGCGACCACCCAGGAATTTGATCCGATGCCTTCACCCTGAGAAGAGATCAATTCATCCACCGATGAGAGGGCCCCGTCGAGCAAATCCGAGACCCTGTCTTGCAACTGAGTAGCCAGTTCATTCCCTCGCTGCTGCATACTTGCCGCAGGAAGCTCACGTGCCCAGTCCTTTTCGACGATCACGGGGTGCTCATCGAATGGGTATCCCGGATATAGCTCAGCCAGCAACTCGGGATCCAACGTCTGTGCGACTAGCGCTCGCTCGGTCTCATCTTCGATATTGGTTCTCAGATCCCAGGCCATTGCCTTGAACCAAGCGATTGAATCAACTGGGGTCCAAGGCTCGGGCGCATAGTCGGCATTTTGCAGGCCAAGAACAGCGTATTCAAGTGAGAGCGATGCCCCCTCTCGTTCTGAGAGGTACGAGTTCACCCCGGCGGCGTACGCCTCGTAGTAGCTTCGTGCTTCGGGAGTCAGCGCATCGAATTCTTCGGCAGCAATGTCGTGCCACCCCAGTGACCGCAGGAACTTGTCCGTGCCAAGTTGGGATTCCCCAAAGAGCTCGCTCAGGCGACCCGCTGTGAGGTGACGACGGAAATCCATTTCCCAGAATCGATCTTGTGCGTGCACTATTCCTTGGGCAAAGAAGAGGTCGTGACTGGTAGCGGCGGTGATCGTCGGGATGCCGCTCGCATCTCGCTGCACGGTGACTTCATGTTCAAGTCCCGACGCAGTAATGGTGCCGGTCGTTTGAGGGAACGAACGCTGTATCGTGAACCAGGCGAACCCACCCGCAGCCAGTGCAAGTACGAGAAGCACCACGAGCGACCACCCCAGGAAGCGAAGGAAGCGTCGCGGCTTCTTCTGCTTGCTTGCGTTCGCAGGTGTGGTGCTCTGTTGCGTCATTGCGGGTTCTCCTTGCGGTGATTAGAACGTGATCAGTCTGTCATGTACCTCCGACAAATGCAGATTCATTAGTGGGTTGGAGCGTGAATCGCGAAATGTCTGAGGTCGCCTCTACGCTGATCTCATGACCAATTTCGATACTGCTCAGCAGCAGGTGTTCGAGCTTGACCCGACGCAACATGCGCGGGTGCTCGGTGCACCGGGAACAGGCAAAACCAGCCTGCTCGCTGAGGTGTTTGCTCGGGCGCTGTCACAAGATGACTGGAGCGAGCGCGATGTGTTGGTGCTGGCCCCGAACCGAATGGTGGCCTCAGCGTTGCGCGCACGAATTGAGCAGGGTCTTGACCGAGCCATTGGTGGCACTTTTGTGCGAACTGCCCCCTCACTTGCCTTCGCCGTGTTGCAGCGGCAGGCTGCACTCCAAGGCGAAGACGGGCCTCGACTCCTCACCGGCACCGCGCACGATGAGGCAGTAGAACACGCCATCGAAGCGGTGCTTACCAGGCAGGCCTTCGCCGGCCTACAGCTTTCGCTTGCCCCAGAAGTGCTGCTGAGCGAGGCTTTTCGCGCTGAAACTCGAGAGCTGAGCCGCGTGCTTGATGATTTTGATCTGCATCCCGCTGATCTTGTGAGGCAGTTGCAGCAGCCTGGAAACACGGCACACCGCGTCAGCAACGAGTTCGCTGGCCTGTGGATTCAAGCGCTCCAACTTCTCGAACTCGTGCAGCAGCATCTCGATGAAACTCGTCCCGGTGAGCTTTCTTCGAGCGCCATGCAACGGCTGGCTTGCACAGCGCTTCTGCGGAACCCAGAACTTGTCGTGCCCAAGCTCGTGCTAGTTGACGACGCTGGCGAACTCGGAGAAGGCGCACTTTCGCTTCTTGCCGCGCTCGCAGCTCGCGGCACCAAGATTTGGGCGTTTGGCGATCCTGATATTGCTACCAGCGCTTTCCACGGCGAACGCACGCGAGTGATGAGTCAGCTGAACGCTGAACTCGCAAGAGCTCGACCAAATGATCTCCCTGCAACGAAAGAACCAGAACAGTTGGTGGTCCTGCAGACGGTATATCGTCACGGGCAAACTGTGCGAGACCTCGTCTGCAAGCTGACGTCACGAGTCGGCACGGCCGGGGTCGGTCAACAACGCAAGGCAACCGCGAGTGACACCGCTGAACCAGATAGTGAAGCGGTGCAATTTGCATCCGTGAGCACAGGATCGGAGCAGTTCGGTGTCATTGCGCATCGACTGCGTGCGGCGCACCTGGGGTTGGCGGGGTCACCGCCAACCCCTTGGTCACAGATGGCGGTGATCTGTCGGAGCAGAAGTGAGGTGAAGCGAGTCGCGCGGGCGCTCGCCGGACACCAAGTTCCCAGCAGCGTGGCCGCTGGTGGCATCGTATTGCGAGAGCACCAGCTTGTGCGAGAACTCATACGATTGACCCAGCACGCGCTCGGAATTTCGCCGTGCACAGCACGAGACGTGGTGGAACTCCTTGGGGGTACTATCGGTGGGCTCGATCCAATATCACTGCGGCGACTGAAAGGAGCGCTCCGACTGCAAGAGGTTCGCCTCGCCGGTGCAGCGGATCGAATGAGTCTGAGTGCAGATGAGTTGGTGCTTGAGTTCTTTCTGCATCCAGGTAAAGAACCGGCCCTTGATCTTCGCGGAGCACGCAGGCTTCATCGTCTCGGGAAACTCGCTGCGGCGGCAGAAGCCGTGCATCAGGCTGGGGGAACGCCACGAGAGGTGCTCTGGCAAATATGGCAGGGGAGCGGGCTTGCCGACGAACTCCAGCAGCAGGCCCTCGACGCTCACGGGGCACGATCCGACGAGGCTCACCGGACCCTCGATGCAGTTGTCGGTTTGTTCTTTGCTTTGCAACGGCACGAAGAACAAGACAGTGATCGAGCGATCGAAGTCGTGCTCGAAGAACTGCTGCTGAGCAGTGTGCCAGAAGACTCATTGGCGGCCCGAAGCGAGCGGGATGTAGTCACTATTGCTACCCCTCAGGGAGTGATCGGCCGTGAATTCGATGTCGTATGCGTACTCGGGCCCCAGGACGGTAGCTGGCCAAATCTCCGCGCACGCGGGTCACTGCTTGGGGTCACCGCCCTTGAGAAGTGGCTCCGCGGGGAAGAAGCCACGCGTCCGTCGAGAAGAGACACGATTCACGATGAGTTGAGGCTTTTCGTGCACTCAATTTCGAGAACTATCAGGCAACTCCTCGTCGTAGCCGTTGCAAGTGAGGACCAGCACCCGAGCGTGTTCTTTTCACTTGGAGAGTCATATCAAGTCGAACATCACCTTCCGAGCAGCCGGCTCACCCTTCGTGGTGTGGTCGCCGAAATGCGAAGGCGTCTCGTGCATGATCCGCAAGATCGCGAAGCTCAGGAAGCGCTCGTCGCCCTAGCTCGGGATGGTGTGCCAGGGGCGCATCCCGATGACTGGTACGGGGTACTGCCTCCGAGCAGTGACAGGCCACTCGCCGATATTCAGAACGACCCAGAGGCCACGGTTTCAGTGAGTCCATCTCAGTTGGAACGGGCAGAAGCCTGCCCTTTGGATTGGATTGTGAGTCGACTTGCCGGGGGCGACTCCGACTACCGTGCAAACATCGGCACACTCCTGCATCAGGCGATGGATGCCTCCGGGCCTACGGCTACGGCAGAAGAACTGCTTGATGTCGTGCATGCCCACTGGAATAGCCTGAAATTCGAAGCCACTTGGCAGGAAGAACGCGCGCGAAAAGACACTGCGCAGATGGCAGAAGCCCTTGCCGCATATTTGCACCGTTTCGAGCGGAGCGAGCAGGTGCTCCTGGCGCACGAAGCATCATTCATGCTCCCCATTGAGTTTGCAAGGTTGCGCGGTGACGCCGATCGCATCGAGGCGACGCCTTTGCCGGGTGGAGGGTTCGAAATTACAGTGGTTGATCTGAAGACGGGGCGGCGCCGGCCCACAGCCGCCGAACTTGAACAGCATGCCCAATTGCAGTCCTATCAACTTGGAGTGCTTCGCGGGGCCTTTGTTGATGGTGATGGCGTCGCTATCCAAGCCGAGTCTTCTGGCGGTGCGAAGCTTTTGTACGTGCATCCAGACACACTGAGCAAAACCCAGCAGGCCAGTGGTGAGCGTTTCACTGAGGTTCGTCAAGACGAACTCAGTTCAGAGCAGCAACTCGAATTTGAACGCAGAGTGGTGGATGTCGCGAGAACGATGGCGGCGGCATCTTTCACGGCTCAGGTGGAACACCATTGCACGAATCAATTCGGACCTAGCCGAGCCTGTAGCCTGCACATTATCCCGGCGGTGAGCCACTCTTGACGAAACAGACGACACCATTGACCAAAATTGACGGCGGGTCTCGCCCGGTGTTCTCGGCACAACGGATTGCTGAACTCATGGCAGAGTCCCCCGAGAGCGCAGTGCTGCCCACGCCTGAGCAAACGGCCGTGATCGAACAACCCATCTCAGGCAGTGTGCTGGTTGTGGCGGGAGCGGGGAGCGGTAAAACCGAGACTATGGCGAATCGAGTGGTCTGGATTGTTGCCAATGGGCTCGCAAGCCCCTCGCAAATCCTCGGCCTCACATTCACCAGAAAAGCCGCAGGTGAATTGGGCGAGCGAGTCGTAACGCGGCTAACTCGTTTCACGGAACGCGTGCACCTTGCCGCGGAGTCGGGACAATTGAGTGATTCCGAAGCTCGCCAGGCCGAAGAACTCACCAAGCTCATGGCTGAAGGGCTTGATCTTCCCGAGGTGAGCACCTACAACGCCTTTGCCTCGGCCATTGTGCAGGAGTTCGGGGCATATGCCGGGGTAGCCGCTGGCGCGACAATTATTGATAACGCAATGGCCTGGGGGATTGCGCGCGATATCGTCTGCCAAAGCAACGACGCTGCGCTTGCCGAAAGTAGCGACTCTATCGGTGTGATCGTGAAACAAATACTCACACTCGACCATGCGGTTTCTGACAATCTGACGAGCTTCGACGCGGTAGAAGCGATGGTTGTCGAGGCCGAGCGGCTGGGAGAGTTGCCATACAACGAAAAAAAGAGCTCCGGGCAATACCGAAAGATCGATGAGATCCTTCAGAATATGCAAGCGACCCGGCTCGCAGTGCGTCTGGCTCGTCGCTATTCCGAAGAGAAACGACGGCGAAGTCTCATCGAGTTTTCTGACCAACTCGCTCTGGCGATTGACACAGTCACCCAGTCCGCCGATGCGGTGCGCACCCTTCGGGCCCGTACGCCGATTGTGCTGCTCGACGAGGTGCAGGACACCTCAGTCGGGCAAACCACACTCTTGTCGACGCTGTTCCGTGGGAACGCAGTCATGGCAGTTGGCGATCCGCACCAATCAATCTATGGATTCCGTGGGGCTTCCGCTAGCAACCTACAGACATTCCACCGTGACTTTCATGACCCCGAACTTTCCCCTGCAGAGGTCACGGCGACCACACTCAGCCTCTCCACAAGCTGGCGAAATCCTTCCGCGGTGCTTGCGGCAGCAAATGTCGTGAGTTCGCCACTCGCTCAAGCGCTGGACGCGCAAGGTGGTGGTATTGCCGTCAGACCACTGAGTTCGCGCGCTGAATACCTTGGTGTCGCCGAGGCTCCTGGACCTCCTCCAATTCAGTCACTCGTAGCTGAAACTCTCGATGAAGAGTTTGCCGGGCTCGCCGAGTGGCTTCGAGACGCACGAGGCGAGCACCTGATTCGAACTGGCAGCTCGGCAACCGCTGCAGTAGTGTTTCGCAGCCGCAGACATATGGCTGCAGTCTCAGAAGCCCTCTGGAACGCGGGAGTACCCAATCGAATCGTCGGGATCGGTGGATTGCTCTCCACCCCGGAGGTCACCGATGTGGTGAGTGCGCTGAGGTGCGTCTGGTTTGCTGATGCAGACAATGAACTGCTGCGACTGCTTGCCGGACCACGATTTCGCTTAGGTGTTTCTGATCTTCGGGGCCTACACCGAGCCGCCTCATGGTTTTCGAAGCGAGACCATACGAAGCAAAGAATTGGCGAGGCCGAACTTGCAGCCACCCCCAGGCTCTCAGATCCGGAGCGAAGCTTCACACTCTTGGATGCTCTTGACGAGATTGCGGCCATGCCCAAACTCGACCACCACGCGCTCAGTGAGGTGAGCGAGACTGGACGCCATCGTCTCCGAGATGCGGGCCAGATGCTGCGTGGACTTCGACAAGAAGTTGGAGGTGATATTCCGAGTCTGATTCGCTCTGTTACCTCTGCGCTTCGCCTTGACATCGAGCTCGACGCAAGCGAACACACTGGTTACAACGGTTCTGCGGTGGCACGAGCCAATCTCGATGCGTTCACCGAACTCGTCGAAACGTTTCTCGCTCACGATGAGCAAGGGACACTCGACTCGGTCCTGTCCTGGCTCGAACGAGCAAGCGAAGACGATGAAGCCGCTGAGCATGTTCCAGAGCCAGAACCGGGTACAGTCCAACTCATCACAGCGCACGGTTCCAAGGGTCTTGAGTGGGATCTCGTGGTGGTCCCCCGGCTCGTTGACGGAGAATTTCCGGCACCGTCTCGAGAAGGCGCAGGATGGCTCAGGGCAGGCCAGCTTCCTGATGCGCTTCGTGGTGACGCTGCCGCCCGGCCTCGATTGCAACTCGAACTCGCCGACACTCAAAAGGCTGCGATTGACGCACTCACGATCTATCAAGACAAACTCAAGGATCGACACTCAGCAGAAGAACGAAGGCTCGCATACGTCGCCTTTACTCGGGCGGCATCTCGATTGTTGCTTACCGCCTCGTTCTGGGGCGGACAGAAAAACGCTCGGCAGCCGGCCTCCTTCCTCCAAGAGCTTGCCGATGCGGCATTGATCGATGCGCTGCCCGAACACAGCGCCTTCGAGACTGATCCCACAGCAGGTAGTGAGCGCACCGTGCAGTGGCCACTCGACCCATTGGGGCGACGAGCATCGAGCGTGCGTGCTGCGGCAGACGCGTTGTACTCGGCTATTGCGCAGGCTGAGCCTGCTCCTCAGCTGCACCCCGTAGTTGAACTCTTGCTCGCAGAACGCGCGAGAGAACGTCAGCGCGAGAAAGCACTCGCGTCGCCCACAGCTGAACCTGTCATCCGGATCACCGCATCAACATTCCACGAGTTCATCGTCAACCCTGTTGACGCGCAACGTCGCAAAATGAGACCGATGCCGCTTCGCCCGTACCGGCGTACCCGAACCGGCAACCTCTTTCACGAATGGGTCGAACGGCGAGCAAACACACAATTGGGCACGGCACTGACCCTCAGCGGCGTCGACTTCGATGGATCAGACGCCACGCGACTCGAAGAAGATCTGCAAGTGCTTGTCGAACAATTCGAACGATCAAGATGGGCAGACCTCCAGCCCATCGCAGTGGAACTCGAAATCACGCTGCCATTTGCAGGACAGACCCTGGTATGTAAACTCGATGCAATCTACTGTGACGAATCAGTGGCACCGCCTCGGTATGAGATCGTCGACTGGAAGTCAGGCAGACCGCCGAAGAACGATGAAGAACGCTCGGTCCGTTTCTTGCAACTCGACCTTTATCGGCATGCCTACGCCCGCTGGTCAGGCATCGACCCATCGCAGATCGACGTGACCCTCTTTTACGTCGCCGATGGGCAAGAGCTCCACACCGACACTCAGCGCAGTTTTACGGAACTAGAAGCCCTGTGGCAGAGTGCTGCCTCTGCTGGCGCGCCCACACACCTCTCAGCCAAGGCCGACGCCGGGCAGACACAGCAACAGAAATGAGGTGCGCTATCGATCGTGGTCGGAATTGAGGCTTCGTTTGACTGCCTCACTCACTTCATCTTCAATGACCTGGGTAATGTGTTCGGATGCCTCGGATCCGCTCACGGAATCCGCTTGAGCAGCAGGCTCTGAACCAGCATCTGAACCCGAACCGGCATCTGAACCCGAACCGGCACCCGAACCCGCATCCGAACCCGAACCGGTATCAGCGGACACACCCTGGCCTTTGCCTGCCGACGGGGAGGAGCCGGGAGCGGCCGATTGTCCTGAAGTATCGGTCTCCTGCTCGCCGAACTCACTGTCGATAAGAAACGCGCGATCTTCATCGAGCGACTCATCCTCTGCGTCATCAGAGCGAGATACCAGCGCGTCGTGCGGAGTCTGATCAAGCATGTCCTCCACCTCGGACTCAGAGAGCACTCGCTGCTTCGGCAGGGGAGCGCCGAGCAAACTCAGGCGATCCACAAGGCGATCAAGCATCGTCACGGCATCATCAACCACTTGCTGATCATGTGATTCAAATCCGTGGAGTAGCCACTTTGCCACCTCAAGCTCGTGATAGAAACGCGCCCGAACCGTGAGCTCTTGCTGCCCAGACACTCCACGCAATACCGTGTAGCGAGCCAGCACAGACTCGAAGGTTTCGGCATCGCCGAGCAGTAGCCAATTGAAATCAGCAGCAGGGTCTCCGAGTGAGAGTTCGTGCCAGCCCAACACACCAGTCACCCGGTTTTGCTCGGTCAGCAAGACCTCTGCTGAGAGCGCACCGTGTACCACCGTTGGCTCAAAGCTCCACACCGACGCCGCGTCGAGCACATCGTTCCAGCGCGCACGAACCGTTGACGGGAGCATTCCGGTGTCTGCGGCACGCTGCACCAGGCGAGCCGCTTCGGCGCGAACCGCGTCGGCATCTCGAACCGGCAAACCGCCTGACCGCACGATCCCAGTGGGCAGACCATGAATGGCGTCAATAATCTCGGCTACTTGCTGCGTGAGGTCGCTATCGCCCTCGATCTCTTCCATCAGAGCAGGAATGCCCGGCAGGAAGCTGCTGACCACCGCGCGAGTATCGCGCGCTCTTGTCAGTCCGAGCGTGTTCGGAACGGCAAAGGGCAGACTTGCGCGCGCACCTTCAGCCAGTGCTGCGATTGCGAGCAGCTCAGCCGATTGCTGTACCTCAGCCGCGGGTGACGTCGGTACCCGTACAATCACATCACCGGTCTCTGTCGACAGCACCGCAGACACAAACGCGCCGCCACTGCCCGAGGTGTGGGGGCGTGCACCGGTGACCGCGAGGCCCGGAACCGCTGAAGTTGCGAGGGCGGCTAGAGTGAATGGGGTGGTCGACATGCCCCCAGCGTAGGCACCGTTTGCTCCATGTCCGGTGTGCCACGCGCAGGGAATCCAATGCATCTGTATGAGGAGAACAAATGACGCGTATTGATCCGCTTCCGCTGGTAAGTGGCGGCCTTGATCGGGATGCGTCAACTCGGCTCGATGAAGCGGCACTGGAAGCCGCCTGGCAAGAACCCCAGACGCGAGTCCTGCGCGTGCAGCCTGGCTCGAAGTTTCCGGTCAGCGATCGCGGGGGTGCATTGACGCTCGAGTTTGTTCCCGCGCGGGGATCGCTGCACAGCGCGTATGCCTATCTTGGTCGGGCAGGAGGCGCGGCAGTGTTCGCGATGGCTGCTCATGCTGAGGACGGGTACTCTGAGCCCACTTCGGGTTGGGCGCACCCGTTTACCTTCGCAGCGGATCTTGATCCGCTTGATCTTGAACTTCTCTCGGTGGCATCCGCGATTGTGAACTGGCACGCAGCGATGCCGTTTTCACCCCGAGATGGGCAAGCTACGACACCGGTTCAGGGCGGCTGGGCTCGCCACGATGCGCACGGAGGCGAGCATTTTCCGCGCACTGATCCCGCGGTGATTGTGCTGGTGGAGCACGAGGATCGTTTGCTGCTGGGATCAAACGCACTCTGGGAGACTGGACGGTTCTCGTTGCTCGCCGGTTTTGTTGAGGCGGGAGAGAGCGCCGAGCAAGCCGTCGCGCGGGAGATCTTTGAAGAGTCTGGTGTGCTCGTCGACGGAATCCAATACGTTGCCTCACAGCCGTGGCCATTTCCCCGATCACTCATGCTTGGATTTCGGGCGTCACTTGCACCCGGTTCTGACCCCTTAGATTTGCGCCCCGATCCGACAGAGATTTCAGAGTTGCGCTGGTTCACTCGAGAAGAGCTCGCACATCCAAGCGACGACATTCGACTTCCGCAGAAACTCTCCATCGCACGATGGCTGATTGATTTGTGGGTTGCAGAGGGTCATTGTGACGAATGACTTGCTTGATGGGCTCGACCCTGAGCAGCGCGAGATTGCCGAGCATCTTCGCGGCCCGGTGATGGTGCTTGCTGGTGCAGGAACTGGCAAGACGCGAACGTTGACGCACCGTATTGCTCACGGGGTGCGAGTGGGGGCCTACGCGCCAGAGCGGGTGCTCGCGGTGACCTTTACGCGCAAGGCTGCGAGTGAAATGCAGGCTCGTCTGCGTGGACTCGGGGCCGAGGGAGTGCGGGCACAAACCTTTCACGCTGCTGCGCTCGCGCAGTTGGGGTTTTTCTGGCCGCAGCTTGTGGGGGGAGCCGCGCCGCAGGTCGTGTCAGGCAAGATACCGGTGATTTCACAGGCGGTGGAGTCGCTTGGGCTTCGACTTCCGGGCGAGACGCTGCGCGATATCGCAGCTGAGATTGAATGGCGCAAGGTTTCGATGCTTGACCTCGATCGCTATGCGGCTCGCTTGGTCGCGCCGCTCGATCCACGTCCGGTGCCCTCCGGAATCACCGCCGAACAATTGCTAGATATCCATGAAAAATATGCGGCGGTATTGACTGAGCGGCGTCAGATCGATTTCGAAGACGTGCTCGTTCTCACCACTGGAATGCTCGAAACTGAGCCCCGGGCTGCGGTGCAGGTGCGCGAGCGCTACCGGTTTTTCACTGTTGATGAGTACCAGGACGTCTCGCCGCTCCAGCACGCGCTGCTGCGGGTGTGGCTCGGGGATCGTGACGAACTGTGCGTCGTCGGGGACGCGAGCCAGACAATTTATAGTTTTGCTGGTGCATCCAGTTCCTACCTCTTGCGATTTGGAAGCGAGCATCCACACGCTCGCGAATTCAGGCTGGAACAGAACTATCGATCCTCTGCGCAGATTGTTCAGGTCGCGAACACGCTCATGAAGGGGCGCCCAGGTGCGCTGACCCTTCGGGCTGAGCGCACCGAACCGGGGGCTCCGGTCCGAGCCGAATGGTTTGCGAATGAACACGATGAAGCGCAGGCAGTGGCTGCTTCGATTCGGGCAAGCATCGCAGCGGGAGTGCCTGCGAGTGAGATCGCCGTGCTCTACCGTGCGAACGCGCAATCGGCGATCATTGAAGCGGCATTGCAGCAGCTGGGTGTGTCTGCTCGGGTCGTCGGAGCGCAGCGATTCTTCGACCGGGCGGAAGTGCGTCAGGCAGTCATGCTGATGCGGGGACAGGCGAAAGTTGCTGATCCGCGCCCACTTTTTCAGATTGTGAGTGATGTGCTCCGGGCCTGCGGGTGGAGTGCGAGTCCGCCCGAAGGAGGGGCTGCGCGAGAACGCTGGGACGCGCTCAATGCGCTGCTGACGCTCTTGGACGAGCAGCCTCCGGGCGCCACGATGCAGACGTTTAGCGAGGAACTTCTCGCGCGGTCCCAGGCACACCATGAGCCAACAGTAGAGGCCGTCACGCTCAGCGCGGTGCACTCGGCGAAGGGCCTTGAGTGGCGTCTCGTGCATCTGATCGGTATGAACGAGGGGCTGTTTCCAAACTCCTACGCGGTGGATGAAGCGGGCATTGACGAGGAACGGAGGCTTGCATATGTGGCGTTTACCCGAGCTCGTGATGAGTTGCGGATCTCTGGGACCGCGGGCTCAGCCCGATCGCAACGCGTGCCTTCGCGTTTCATTGAAGAGGCCGGGCTGAGATTCGGCGCTTAACCGCTGCGTTGCTTAACCGCTGCGTTGCGCAAGTTTGAGTTCATTGCATGAACAGTCTGGGTGGGCCTGTAGTTCTTCTTGACGCGGGGAAGGGTCTGGGATGCCATGGCGCACCCTGAAACGCAGACGTGAGCAAAGCAATTGCGTTGATCCCTGCCGCCAATGGTGCAGTGCCGCGACACATATCGCCGAAGCGAGTGGCACTGCGATGCGACTGGCGGCAGCCGGTGCTTGATCTGCGAGTTGTGCGGCAATGAGGCGAAGCTGCGGTTCGCGTTCTTGTTCGTGGAGTTCGATGCAGTGTTGACAGAGTTCTCCTTCTGGAAGCAGGATCGGGCCGACGTAGAAGGCCCGATCGGTGAAGCGCAAACTGAGGTGGGGAATGTGCTCACTCAGCAAGGCGCTGGATCGCCCGGTGGCGCCCCAGAATTGGGACACGAGAATTGCGAATTCGGCCGGTACGCCCGTTCTGGGCGGCTGAAAACCCGATCGTATGCGCAGCGCGCGAAGGTGCTCGGCCGCTGGACCCTCTCCGAGTACCGCAAGACCGGGTAGTGCGTTGTGCTCGCTTGTGGAAGGAAGCTTCTGTGACGTTTCTCGAAGCAGCACTGGCTCAAGCGCTCGTAGGAGTTGGCGAAGTTCATCGGCTGAGAGTTCGATGCTGGCAGCGTAGGAGGCGAGGTCGTCTTCGAGCATGCCCTGTTTGAGTCTTCGGAGGAGATGCTGGACGTTTGGTGCTGGATCGGGGAGCCGCAGTTCAGCCCGGTCGAATCCGAAACGAAGAGTTTCTGGCTCTTCCCAGCAGAGCGGGATGCTGGCGTTCAATGAGATGCGTGCAGATTGCATGCCCCCATCATTTGTGTTCGTGCGCACATCCCCGGTGTTTTCCACAGAAAGGAACTCACCGCGCCAGTCGAACTCAATTGTGAGCGACGAATAGCGCGGTGAGGTGAGTGCTGTTCAGGGCGTGAGTTGGGTAGCGATCACACGGGAGGTGGCTGAAGCGGGCTGTCGTCGTCGCTTGCGCCGGACCCGTCTGCGTCTGTGCCGCTTGCGCTCGTGTCGTCTCCGTGGGTGCCGCCCGCGCCGGTGCCGCCAGCACTGGTGTCGGGGGAGCGAGTGCCCTCAGCCGAGCCGCCAGAATTGCCAAACGACGTGGACTCTTGCTCGTGAGTGCCGTTCGCATCCAGGGTTCCATCGAGCAATTGCGCGAGTGCGCGATCGAAATCATCGCTCGGCACAGCCTCCGGCTCTGCTCCGGCGAGACCGAGTCGCTCGAGGAGACGTGCTGGATGGTCGATCTCTTCTGAGGTCGGCAGCAAATCAGGATGTGCCCAGAGTGCATCACGACGTTCAATTCCACCGCGTTCGCCGAGGGTGCGCCACAGCGCAGCGGCCTCTCGCAATCGTCGAGGTCGAAGTTCTAGACCAACGAGTGTGCCGAATGCGTGCTCGGCTGGGCCGCCAACGGCACGACGGCGTCGAACCATCTCGGCGATCCCTTCGCTGCCCGGCAGCCTTGAGACTGCAGACTCCGTCACCGCGTCAACCCATCCTTCGATCAGCGCCAGCATCGTTTCAAGGCGCTCAAGCGCTGCATCTTGGGCTGGAGTTCGGGGCGGAATCAGTGCTCCGCTCGACACCAGACGCTGCATCGCCTCAGTGTCTGAGGGATCCAACTCTCCAGCCAGCTCTTCGATGCGCATCGTGTCGATACTCATGCCGCGAGCGTAGTCAGTGATCGCTGAAACGAGGTGCAATCGTAGCCACCGTGTATGCCGGAACAGGCGAGCATGAGCCAACTCGCGAACCGCGAGATAGAGCGTGACCGCTTCGGAATCCTGTTCAAGACCCTCGGCAAACGCGGAGACACCACTCGGAATAAGGGCGCCGCCTTCTCTGCCCGGACCCTCAAAGAGCGGGATCCCCACATCGCCACCAGCTGCGACTTCGCTTGAGAGCTTGCCGATGACCTGACCCAACTGGGTCGCAAATAGTGCGCCACCAACGCTGCGAAGCATCGGGGCAAAGCCTTGAAACTGACTGCTGAACTGCTCGGGAAGCTGGCTGCTGAGCGCATCAGTGAGCGCCCGAGCAATCGAGTCGGCGACAGGTTCGGCAAGCCCGATCCAGGTATCGATGGTTTGCTGCACCCACTCGACCCTGGTCAGGGTGCGCGGTGCGTCAGCCGTCGCGCCGACAACGGTCGCTTCGTCAAGCCACAGCGCGGCGACCGGAAACGCGCGTTGCGCCGACGCGGGATCGGCAGCGGGAGATCCTTGTGATGCGACATCGATGGCGATGCGACGGGCTACGGACCAATCGATTTCGTCGCTCGGGTTTTGCATCGCCTGCTGCATGGTGGCAAAGAGCCCCTGCAGCGCCGAGGGATCAGCGGGGAGTCCAGCGGCCTTGGAGAGCGCCTCGAAGTCGATCTCTCCTGAGGGGGTATTGCCCGAAAGCATGTCGTTCAGCATGCGCTGCAGCTCGCGCATGGCATCGTCGCTCGGCTCTTCAGGGCTGCCGTTTTGCTCGCGATCGTTCATGATTCCCAAGGTACGGCACAGGGGTTGAATTCAACCGTGAGAGTGCAAAAAATGCGCCGTTTTCTGTTGCGCTCACTGCGAACAATGGGCGTGAAGGCGGTGCGATCCTTGAATTCAAGGCATCTTGTCGGGGGCAATCTGTAGGCTGGGGGCACGCCAGAATCCATCATTCAACAGAGAGTTTCGACGTGACTGACCCGACCAACGCCGCTCCGCAGGGAACTAAGCGCCGCGTCTCACCAATTGCGGTGACCGTGGTGCTGGTCGTACTGCTGGTTCTTGGCCTTCTTGCAGCCGCTTCTGTATTTACGGAGGTGCTCTGGTTTGACCAACTCGGGTACCTGCCGGTGCTGATTACGCAGTGGGTGGCTGCTGCTGCCATGTTCGTCATCGGGTTCCTGGCAATGGCAGTCCCGGTGTTCTTCTCTATTGACATCGCATATCGCAAGCGGCCCGTCTATGCGCGTTTGACGGCTCAGCTTGATCGTTACCAAGAACTGGTTGAACCGCTGCGCCGACTGATCAAGTGGCTCTTGCCCGCGCTGTTCGGTCTCTTCGGAGGATTCGCGGCCGCAGCTTCCTGGCAGCGAGTGTTGCTGTGGTGGAATTCTGCGCCTTCTGGCATGAGCGATCCAGAGTTTGGACTTGACACTTCCTTTTACCTCTTTTCTTTGCCGTTCTGGCAGGGGGTGCTCGGTTTCGCGTCAGCCGTCGTGCTGATCAGCTTGATCCTCGGAGTCGCTACCAGCTACCTCTACGGCGGTATCTCGTTTGCCGGGCGTGACGTGCGGGTGTCGAAGGCAACCCGGATCCAGGCGGCGGTACTGGCATTTGTGTACCTCGCCCTGCAAGGCGTCAGCCTGTGGTTCGACCGCTATGCAGCGCTCACCGATTTTCAAGGGCGCTTCACCGGCGCGACCTACACCGGTGTGAACGCAGTAATTCCCGGCAAGCAGATCCTTGCCGGTATTGCGGTGATCGTGGCACTGCTGTTCTTGATTACCGCAGTGACAGGGAAGTGGCGCTTGCCAGTGATCGGCACCGCGCTGCTTCTCGTATCTGCACTTGTCGTTGGAGTCGGCTACCCATGGGCCGTGCAGGAGCTTCGCGTGCGCCCCGACGAGAAGAGCCTGGAGAACGAATACCTCGCCCGAAACATTGAGGCGACCCGGGCTGCCTTCGGGATCGACGACGTAAAGGTCGAACGATACGACGCCGTGACTGATGCTGAGCCAGGCCAATTGCGTGGCGATGCTGAAACCACCGCGAACATTCGAATCATTGACCCAGCTGTGGTCTCGCCGACCTTTGCTCAGCTTGAGCAGAGCCGTCAGTACTACAAGTTCCCCGATTCCTTGAGCGTGGATCGCTACGAGATCGATGGGAAGATCGAAGACACCGTGACAGCGGTGCGTGACATTGACGTCTCCGGCCAGAACGGTTGGTACAACCAGACGCTGGTGTACACCCACGGGTATGGCCTCGTCGCTGCATACGGCAACCAGCGTTCGAGTGGTGGCGAGCCGGTCTTCCTTGAGAGTGGGATTCCGACGAACGGCAGGCTCGGCGAGTTCGAGCCACGCATCTACTTCGGGATGTCATCGCCGAGCTACTCGATCGTCGGTGGCGAGCGAAGCAAAGCTATTGAAGTTGATTACCCAGCAGACGATGAAGCGGCCTCTCCTGCGGAAACTCCCGCAGAGACTTCCGCAGAGACTCCCTCAGCGGATGAAGGCGATGCAACGGCCGGTAGCGATGCCCAGGCGAGCAACGATGTCGAGGCCACACAAGACGCTACAGTCGAAGAAAGCGATGGAGAGCGCCAGAATCTTACGGTGTTCGCCGGTGACGGCGGCCCCGTGCTTCAAAACGTGTTCACAAAGCTGCTTTACGCTCTGAAGTTCCAGTCGATGGAAATCGTCCTTTCAGGGGCGGTCGTTGACGGTTCGCAGATCTTGTACGACCGTAATCCGGTAGATCGCGTGAAAAAGGTTGCGCCATATCTGACCGTTGATTCAGCTCCATACGCCTCAGTCGTCGATGGTGAAGTGGTGTGGATCATTGACGGGTACACCACCTCCGACCAATACCCATACTCGGAGATGCAGGATTTCAACTCCCTCATTGTTGATGCTGACAACCCACGTCCCGTCGGTGCAGGCGTCAAACCAGTGAACTACATCCGCAACTCAGTGAAGGCAACGGTAAACGCCTACGACGGCAGCGTAAAGCTGTACTCGTGGGACACCGAAGATCCGCTGCTCCAAGCCTGGAGCAAGATCTACCCAGACACGCTGCAGCCGGTTGACAAGATGAGTGGCGACCTGCTCAGCCACGTTCGCTATCCGAGCGATCTCTTCAAAGCGCAGCGGGAGCTACTGTCGACCTACCATGTCACCGATGCTGGGGCGTTCTACTCAGAAGAAGACGCCTGGCGTACCCCAAGTGACCCGGTATCGACTGTCTCTACGGGTGACACCGGTGAGGCTCCGCGACAGCCCGCCTACTACCTCACGATGGCGGCAGGGAAGGGTGCAGATCCAAACTTCTCTATCTACTCGACCTACATTCCAGCAGCGCGCGGAAAAGACGCACGAAACATCCTCACGGGATATCTCGCAGCGAACTCGAACGCCGGAAATGTCGACGGTAAGGTCTCTGACGACTATGGCACGCTGAAACTTCTGACCCTGCCAAAGGGCAATTCGGTGCCAGGTCCGGGCCAGGTGCAGAACAGCTTCACCACTGACTCTGAGGTATCGAGGCTGCTCAATATTCTGAGTCAGGGAGGCAGTAAGGTCACCAGCGGTAACCTGCTGACTCTGCCAGTTGGCGGCGGGCTGCTCTATGTGCAGCCTGTGTACGTGCAAGCATCCTCGGGTACAAGCTTCCCGATCCTGCAGAAGGTGCTGGCCTCGTTCGGCGACCAGATCGCCTTTGAAGACACCCTTGACGCCGCTCTTGATGAGCTCTTCGGTGGAAATTCCGGGGCGTCAGCTGGTGACGGATCGGTGCCTGTGGAAGGTGACGGCGGAACCGAGGTCGTTGACCCTGGTGCTGAGACTACCGATCCGGGAACTTCTACCGGAAAGCCGTCCTCGCCTGAACTGCAGAAGGCGCTGCGCGAGATGAAGCAGGCGCTTGCTGACCGCGATGAGGCAATGAAGGCGGGAGACTGGACCGCATACGGCGAGGCAGATACTCGACTGCAAGAAGCCCTCGCGAAGGCGATCCAGGCGCAGTAAGACACGCCGGATTTGAACTGCCTCGCGGCACATGCTAAAGTTAATTCTTGTGCCGCGGGGTGGAGCAGTTCGGTAGCTCGCCGGGCTCATAACCCGGAGGTCGTAGGTTCAAATCCTGCCCCCGCAACGATGAGATTGGCCCCTGATCAAGAGAAATCCTGATCAGGGGCCTTTCGCTTTCCAGAAGCGGGTCGCGCGCGAGCGCGTTGGGGCGGGACCGGGCCGGGACCTGGCCAGGAGGCGGGCCGCTAGCGGGCGCGTTGAGTCGCGATTGGGTCGCGGCCCAGGGCACGCATGTTCGCGAGCGTCCGGTTGCTGCGACCGATGTAGTCGGCCGCGCGGGGCGACGACAGCGCGCCTGGCACGATCTCGATCGCGGGCGGGGCGTCGATCGGCCCGGCCCTGTGCCGCCGGGGGGTGCTGTGAAGCGCCTAGCGTCGAGTTTCGCGTGCGAGCACGATCTCAAGCTTGTCGAGCAGGAAATCGGCGTCGCTCTGGCGAAAAGGGAGTGGCGGGCGGATCTTCAACGCTGCGGCATGCGGTCCAGAGGCGCTAATGAGTACGCCCTCGTCGCGCATTCCGTTCACCACTTGAGCGGCGAGTGCCGCATCGGGGGTGCGGGCATCATCATCGACTCCGAACTCCATCGCCAGAAAGAGCCCGGACCCGCGCACGTCAATGACGCGATCCTCGCTCTGCGCAATGCGACGCATACCCTCCAATAGCTTCGCTCCCACCTTCGTCGCGTGTGCCACGAGTGATTCTTGCTCGATCACGTCGAGCACGGCTGAAGCTGCGGCAATGCTGACGGGATTTCCGCCAAAGGTATTGAAATAGCGCACCCGCGAACCCATGCTTGCTTGAATTTCTGCGTTGCCCACCAGCGCGGAGATGGGAACCCCGTTGCCCATGGGTTTTCCGAGCACTACGAGATCGGGCACGATGCCATGTCGTTCGAATCCCCACCAGCCGTCTGTCCGACCGAAGCCGGGCTGCACCTCATCGGCGATATACAGCCCACCAGCGCGGTGTATCGCGTCGACGAGGGGTGTGAGCATGCCCACAGGCTCGGGCTGCACTCCGTCGCTTGAGAGGATCGAATCGAGTATCACGGCGGCAACTCCGGCTCCGCTCTCGGTGAGTTGCGCAATAGCGTGCTGCATTGATGTGTGCAGCATCGCCTCAATCTCGCCGGGTGACATGCGTGCCGCGTCGATAGAAGGGATCGTGACCACGTGCGCACCAAGGGGGTTGTGCGGCCCGAGCGAGGGGGAGAGACCCGCCGCCGCGACAGTAGTGCCGTGGTATGCGTGCTCGGAGATGATGAGTCCGGTGTTGCCAGTGTGTGCTTGGGCGGTGCGGATCGCAAGATCCACAGCTTCGCTTCCCGTGCAGGCGTAAGTGATGCGGTCGAGGGTCTCGGGAAACTTTGCGAGCAGTCGCTCGGAATAGTGGATGATCGCTTCGGTGAGGTAGCGGGTATGGGTGTTGAGGGTGGCCAGTTGCGCGCTCACCGCTGCGGTCACCGCTGGGTGGCTGTGGCCGATTGCTGGCACATTGTTGTATGCGTCGAGGTAATCGCGCCCGTCGACTCCTTTCAACCAGACACCGCGCGCACTGGCGAGAGCCACAGGCTCGCGATAGAAGAGCCGATATGAGGGGCCGAGCACCCGTTCGCGTCGAGAGAGCAGTGCTGCGGTCGCTGGATCGAGGTCGACTCCCTGCGAGGGATCGAAGCCATTCGCCATATGCACACCAGGCTGCTGCTGCGGGGTGGGGTGGATGTGCGTCTCACGCATTGCAGGTCTCCTTCGCTCTGAGCATCATTCTTCCATGATTGATGACCAATAAGTCAATTTTTCTGGCGCAGATCTGGGGCCCGGCGCTCGTGTTGCCCCGAGGATGGGCGGCTATTGCCAGCTTTTGCGGGATTTCCGCTCGGCGCCTCTGCGAAGGTGTCCACCAAGGCCGTAGGCTGATTCGCAGTCGAGAAGGCAATTGGCGGAGGGTGCGCATGGGTGAGATCGAGGATCACGGCGAGACTGGAGCTGATCTCGTCTCGGCGGCCGAGCGAGTCGCTGCCGAGATTCGCAGCATGATCTTTGCTGAGCGTATCGCTCAGGGGGCACCGCTGCGCGAGGTGAGTCTTTCGGAGGCGCTCGGAGTTTCGCGTCGAACCATTCGCGAGGCGCTGTTTCAGCTCGCCGCTCAGGGGCTTGTCGTGCACGAGCGCAACCGGGGTGCCACGGTGCGGGTGCTTGGCGAAGCGGATGTGCTCGATCTCTACACGGTTCGTCGCACGCTCGAATTGCAGGGTGCGCGCAATGCTCCATTTGCCTCAGAATCAAGCCGCGATCGCCTGAGTGAGTGTTATGAGCGTTTGCAAGAAGCTGCATTCGGCGAGGATTCGGTGCAGATGGTTCGCACCGATTTGGCGTTTCATGGTGCGGTGGTCGGTCTCGCCGAGAGTCCACGGCTCAACTCGTTCTACGATCAGATCCGTCCCGAAATGGAGATGGCGCTCTCGCTGATCCGTGACGGGGAACGCACTGACGGATGGGGTGCCGAGCAGATCATTGGCGACCATCGCACGATTCACGCGACGCTCCTTGGTCGGGATGTGTTTGAGGCTCAACGCGCCATACTTGCGCATATCGACTTCAATGAGCGTTTTCTGTTGAGGCTGTTGGGTGTCTAGTCTGTTTCGCGTTTATTGGTGAACAATTTTGCGCTACGATTCCTGAATACTGTCGAATCGAGCGAAGGAGCGCCATGACCGCCGAGACCGTATCGCCACTTTCGCTTTCGCTGACGGAAGCGCAGGTCAACGAGCTGCTTGCGGTGCATTATTCGCTCGATGCCCGGCATGCGACACCAATGCACAGCGAACTCTCTTCGGTGTATCGCGTCGAACTCGCCGACGGCTCCGTTGTCGCGTTCAAGGCACTGCATATGAGTGCGCACACGCACGCGCTCGCTCAGTGGCAGGCCTCGGCAATGGAGCACGTGCATGAGCGGGGCCTTCCGGTCGGCGCGATCCGTCGCAATCTGCGCGGTGAACTCATCTCAATCACAAGCACAAGCACAAGCACAGGCGCAAGCGCAGGCGCAGGCGCAGGCGCAGGCACTGCCACAGGCACTGCCACTGCCACAGCCTCAGCCACAGCCACCGAGGCCGGGACCGTGCTGGTGCAGGTGAACGAATGGCTGACTGGCGCCGCGCTTGCGGACGTTCCCGTGAGTTCGAAGCTCATGCGTGCTGTCGGAGGCACAGCTGCCCAGGTGGCACTCGCCCTTTCGGATTGGCCGGATGTGACGATCGCGCACGGCCATCCGTGGGAACTGCTGCGCACACTCGACACGATTGAAAGTGCGTTGACGGCGATTGATGAGGCGGCGACGGTTGCTCTGCTGGGTGAGGCGGCGGCCCGATTCGATGAGATCGCGGCCCCACGCCTGGCCATGCTCCCGCACGCTGTGCTGCATCATGATCTGCACGATTCAAATCTGCTGATCGATGAGTCTGGGCAGCGGGTGAGCGGAGTGCTCGACTTCGGCGATCTCGTCTGGGGGCCGCGGATCGCCGAACTCGCAGTCACCGCAGGGTATGCCTGCCGCGGGGCCGCTGACCCGGTCGCTGCTTATCTGGACGTTGCTGCCGGATGGGGGAGCGTGCTGCCGCTGCGTCCGGAAGAGGTTGAGGTGCTGTTCGCGGCTTCGATTGGTCGGCTCGCCGTGAATCTGGGGGTGTGGAGCGCGCGCAGGCAAAGCGACCGTGGCGACTACGCACACTCGCGCTCGCGAACGACGGCGCATGCCCTGACGGCGCTACTTGACGCTGATCCAGCGCGAACTACCGAGATGCTGTTGAGTCGTCTGTGCGCGAATCGGGAAGCGCGGTAGACCTGCCCCAGCCCGCGTGTTTGGTGGCCTTCGTCAGCAGCGGTGCCACGCGGTAGGGCAGCGGTGTGGTGAGCGCGAGCGTGGTATTCGAATGGCCCACTCCAGGCAGGGCTACGATCCGCTGAATCAAATCTTGGAGTTCCGCATGCGAGGTGGTGCCCAGTCGCACAAGCAGATCCTCGCGACCTGAGGTGGCGTGCACTTCAAGCACTTCAGGGAAACGCGCGAGCAGTTCGATCACTTCGTCGAGTTTGCCCTGGTCGAGGGCGAGCGCGGCGAAGGCCTCTACCGTAACTCCAACCTCGACGAGATTGAGTCGCGGCGTGAATCCGTGCAGGAGCCCGGCTTCGCTGAGCCGACGCATTCGGGACTGCACCGTGTTTCGGGAAACACCAAGGCGATCGGCCAGGTCACCGATGCTCATGCGGGCGTCGCGTTCGAGTAGCGCGATCAGCTCACTGTCGAGGCGATCGATCCTCAGCATATTGCTCAAAATTGCCCCCTGCTTTTGCGCCCAGCTTGTCATAGTGATGAGTTGTTTGAGGGTTAGTTGATACCTCGCGCATTTCAATGCGATTCTATTGCACATATTGATGAGCGAGGATCCTCGCGTACTACCAAAGGCGGTGGAGCAATGCGAAACGATGAAATGATCCTGAGCTCACTCGATGCTCGCTACGCAGACGAAAGCTGCCGGGTGCTGATGACCGGCGTCCAGGCGCTCGCACGAGTTCCCCTCGATCGCGCACGAATCGACGCGGCAGCAGGCACGCACACTGCCACGTTTATTAGTGGCTATGAGGGCTCCCCGCTTGGAGGATACGACCTGGAGTTGATCCGCCAACGCAATCTTTTGACCCAGCATCGCGTGCGCTTCGAGCCTGGCCTCAACGAAGAAGCCGCTGCCATGGCGGTGCAGGGCAGTCAGCTCATTCACGAGCTCACCCCCACCGTCGAGGGGGTCGTTGGCTACTGGTACGGCAAGGCACCGGGGTTGGACCGCGCCACTGATGCCTTTCGGCACGCCAATCTAATGGGCACCCATCCACAGGGGGGTGCCGTGGCGTTCGTCGGTGATGATCCAGCGGCAAAGTCTTCAAGCGTGCCGTGCTCCTCAGAAAGCGCGCTTGCCGATTTGATGATGCCGATTCTTTACCCCTGCGATGCCGCCGAGGTGCTCGAACATGGCCGGCATGCGGTCGCGCTGTCACGCGCGAGTGGACTGTGGTCTTCGATGAAGATTGTGACCTCGGTCGCTGACGGCACGACGACGGTGGATCTCGAAGCCGGAAACGATTTCACCCCCGTGTTGCCCTTCGGCGCGGGACTGCACGAACCCACCTCAAGACTCCTGCAGCCCACGCTCGGACCGCTCGAACGCGATATGCTCTCGACCCGCATGAGAATCGTGCGTGAATACATAGAGCTGAACCCGCTGAATCGGATGGTGCGGCACTCGACACAGGATCGTATTGGCATCCTCACCGCCGGGACCGGATACCTCGACACGATGGAAGCGCTTGGCACATTGGGGTTCGGCAGCGGATCAGAGGGAAGCGGAGCCGAGAACGAGAGTTCCGTTCGCGTCATGAAACTCGGTGTGGTCTGGCCGCTTTCGGCGGCGCAAATGCTCGAATTCGCTGAGGGGCTCGACACCATCATCGTTGTCGAAGAAAAGCGGGCCTTCATAGAGGCTCAGCTGCGTGAACTGCTCTATGACGCACCACTTCGACCGCGAGTGCTCGGCAAACGCGGCTCGAATGGAAAAGAACTGTTCCCGGCACACGGTGAACTCACCGCAGATTCGGTCACGAAGGCGCTCGCCACCGAGCTTGCGGTGCTCCCCGGTGTGCCAGGTGTAAAACGTTGGCTGGAGCAGCGGGCGGGGAGCCTCAGCGAACGAATCTATTTGCCGTTGGCACAGCGCACCCCATACTTCTGCTCTGGCTGCCCGCACAATAGTTCAACGAAGCCGCATACAGACTCTGCCTTTGGTGCCGGGATCGGCTGTCACGCGATGGTGCTGCTGATGGACCCCAAACAGGTGGGTGATGTGGTCGGGCTCACCCAGATGGGTGGTGAAGGAACCCAGTGGATCGGCATGGCTCCGTTTGTGCAGAACGGTCACTTCGTGCAAAACCTCGGCGACGGCACGTTTCACCACTCGGGGAGCCTCGCGATCCGCGCCTCGGTCGCTGCCCGCACCAACATCACCTATCGGATTCTTTACAACTCGACGGTGGCAATGACAGGTGGCCAGGATGCTGTCGGCCAGATGACGATCCCCGAGATGGTGAGTGAATTGCTTGCCGAGGGGGTTGCGAAAGTGATCGTCACAAGTGATGAGCCGAAAGCTCTGAAATCTCAGCGGATGCCTGGTGGCGTCGAGGTGTGGCATCGAGACCGCCTTGCTGAGGCGCAGGAAGTGCTGGCGCAGCTTCCCGGCACGACGGTGCTCGTGCACGAACAAGAGTGCGCTACCGAGCTCCGACGCAAACGCAAGCGTGGCCTGGCAACGAAGCCGGAAGAGTTCGTCATGATCAATGAGCGGATCTGCGAAGGCTGCGGTGACTGCGGAGAAAAGTCGAACTGTCTCTCGGTCCAGCCCGTCGACACCGAGTACGGCCGCAAGACGAGAATCCATCAAAGCTCGTGCAACGTGGACAAGAGCTGCCTCGACGGTGATTGCCCCGCCTTCGTGACGGTTCGCCCGGGCACGAAGGAATCTCGTAGTGGTGGTCTCGTCGATTTGGACGCAGCCGAATTGCCTGCGCCACCAGAAATTCAGACGCTCTCGCACCGAATCCGTCTCATGGGTATTGGTGGAACGGGGGTGGTGACCACTTCACAGCTATTGGCTACGGCAGCGGTGCTTTCGGGACGCTATGTGCGCACGCTGGATCGCACGGGTCTTGCGCAGAAGGGCGGTGCCGTGATTTCTGATCTGGTCATCGAGGGCGCGCCGTTTGAAGCAGGAAACAGCATCGTCGACGGAAGCTGCGACCTGTATCTTGGCTACGATCTGCTGGTTGCAGCGGATCAGAAGAACACCGTGGCTCTCGCCCCCGACGCGACTGCGATCGTATCGACCTCGATTGTGCCCACCGGAGCGATGGTGAGCGACGTATCCGTGACGTTCCCTGAAGTGGGCGCAACGCTGGAGCGCGTAGCCGATCGGCTCCCGAGTGGCAGGTGCGTCTCGCTAGATCTGCGGCACTACGCAGAGGGCCTGTTCGGAATCGAACAGATGGGAAACATGTTTCTGCTCGGTGTGGCCGTGCAATTGGGCGCACTGAGTGTGCTGCCGGAGGCCGTTGAAGAAGCGATCTCCTTGAACGGTGTCGCAGTGCCGCGCAATGTGCAAGCATTCCGACGCGGCCGCCAATACGTCGCCGACAAGGCTGCACTTGACCTCGCGCTCGCCGGGCTGCTCGTGCAGCCACACGAAGCGCCACTGGTCGCCAGTGCTATCGTGCGGGCCGCCCCCGGCTCGGAGCTTGAGCGATTGGTGGCGACTCGCCGCGCCGAGTTGGTGGCCTACCAACACGAAGCCTATGCGCGTCGCTACGAGGCAGTTGTTGAAGAGGTCCGGCTTGCGGAGGCGGCGCTCGGCGGAGCATTGCCGCTCACCGAGCAGGTCGCCAAGTATCTCTTCAAGCTCATGGCGTACAAAGACGAGTACGAGGTGGCTCGCTTAGCGCTGGATCCGCAGATGGACGAAGAGATCGCCCAGCAGTTCGGGCGCGGCGCAAAGGTGCAGTGGCGGTTACATCCACCGACGCTCAAAGCCTTGGGGCTCAGGCACAAGATTCGTCTCGGTGCTTGGTTCCGGCCCGCATTCGTGATGCTGCGCGCACTTCGCGGGTTGCGCGGCACTCGGCTCGATATCTTCGGGTACGACAAGATGCGAAAGCTGGAGCGGGATCTGCTCGCCGAATACGAGACAACTGTGCGCGAGCTACTTCCTGGGTTGACCGAGGATCGCCGGGTCATTGCTGAGCAGATTGCTGCACTGCCAGACCAGATCCGCGGCTATGAAGAGGTGAAGCTTCGTAACGTCGCCAACTATCGAACACAGCTCTCAGAACTCAAATTGCTCCTCACGCAGGAGCCACACAGTCTGCGCTAATCAGATTCATAGGAATGCTCGGCAATCTGGGAACAGAAGAAAGGCGGCCCGACTGTGACCACTACCCCTGAGCAAGAGAATCCTCAGCAGCCCGAACCACATCCGCAAGCGCCAGCGGAGCAGTTGGGCGAGAACGCCCAGCAAACCACCCCGCTGCCTGAGCTGCACGAGCAGCCGACTGTGCCACAGCCGGAGATCGAGCAAGCTCTCGCGCAGCAGGGAGAAGCGCCGCAGGCAACTGCGTCGCCACAGGAGCCACAGGCACAGGCGCTGGCGCAGCCACAGGCGCAGGCACAAGCACAGGCGCCTCACGCCGTGACGCCGCAGCAGGAGCCACAGGCACAGGCGCCGGCACCGGCACCGCAGCCAGGTGAAGCGCACTCAGCTGCGCACACACCGGCACCGCAGGCGTACTACGCTCCGCACCCCAGCCACCTTGGGGCCCAAGAGCAGGGCGCACCCGCGCCTGAAGCGACCCAGGGCGCACCCGTGACCGACTCACACGCGGCACCCGCAGCAGAAGCCCCGCAGCGCAAATCACGCGCTGGAGTGTTCTTCGCAGGCATCGCAATCGGTGCGGTCGTCGCCGGTGTGGTTGGCGGTGGCGCTGGCGCACTCGTCGCCGCGAACCAGGGAGCCAACACCGTCGTGCAGTCGCCGACGACCGGTCGCGTGACCTTCAACAACGCTGACACCTCGACCAATGTGTCGGCTGTCGCGCTCGCCGCAACACCGAGCGTGGTCACGCTCTCGGTCGTAGGCCCAGAGGGCGCTGGCTCCGGATCCGGTGTGATCTACAGCAAAGACGGCTATATCATCACCAATGCGCACGTGGTGACGCTCGACGGAGAAGCAGGCCCGGACCCCAAGATTCGCGTGTCGCTGAGCGACGGCCGGGTGTTTGACGCCGAAGTCGTCGGGGTTGATCCCTTCGCTGATCTTGCAGTGGTAAAGGTGAACGCTGATGATCTCGTGCCGATCGAGGTCGCTGATTCGTCCAAGATTAACGTCGGTGACCTCACTGTTGCCATCGGTGCCCCACTGAACCTCCCGAATACGGTGACGAGCGGTGTGGTGAGTGCGCTGAACCGCGGCATCTCGGTGGGGAGCCCGATCATTCCTGAACAGCCCAACGGACAGCAAGATCAGCCTGACTCGAACGATCAGAGTGATGGCCTTCCGTGGTATCGCTTTGGAAGCCCTGAAGATCAGGGTCAGCAACAGCAACAGCAGCAACAACAGTCGCAGTCCACGGCGACGACGGTGACGTTGCCTGTGATCCAGACCGATGCGTCAATTAACCCCGGAAACTCCGGCGGAGCACTGCTGAACTCAAACGCTGAACTGATCGGCATTAACGTGGCAATTGCTTCAAATGGCAACGATTCGAGCACGGCAGGGAGCGTTGGCCTGGGCTTTGCAATTCCGTCGAACATGGTGGCGCGCGTTGCCGATGCGTTGATCGCAGGGGAGCGCCCATCACACGGTCTGCTTGGAATTGGAGTGAAGGACTCTTCTGCCGACACCGATGAGGATCGCAACTTTGCGGGTGGTCTCATCAGCGAACTCGTCTCGGGTGGCCCCGCCGAAAGCGCCGGATTGAAAGTTGGTGACGTGATCACCGCTGTCGACGGTGTCCCGGCAGATTCCGGCACGTCAGTGTCGGCGCTCGTTCGCATGCATGCGGGCGGAGAAAAGGTGACCGTATCTTACGTTCGCGGAGGGAAAGCAGGAGAGGCCGAGGTCACACTCGGAGCCCTTGACTGGTAGCCACTGACGATCGAGAGTGGAAACACTCCTGAGGCGTGGGCCCCGTACCTTGAGGTGCGGGGCCCACAACTTCGCGCAGCAAGTCGGGAAGGATTAGAGTGGCCGGGTGAGTACTGGGCGCTTTACCTTCGCAAGTGGCAATCTGCAGAAGCTGCTCGCAGCGCCCAAGTATGCGCTGTCGGCCCTGCTGGCATTTTTCGTGCCAAGAGTGTCTTCACGCTGGGCCTTCGGGAGCGGCATCGGTGTGGGCGAGGGCGCGCTTGCTGTGGCGCGGGCACTGCGCGAAGACGAGCCGCAGACGGTGATCTCATGGCTGGTGACCAACGATCATGAGGCTGAGGCGGCTCGCGCCGAAGGTTTTGATGCGGTACTGAAACAAGGCTGGGCCGGATTCTGGGTCACCCTTCGTGCGGGGCAGATCGTGATCACGCACGGACTCGGAGATGTGAATCGTTTCGGTATCTTTGGCGGGCGAGTGATCAACCTGATCCACGGCGCACCGCTGAAAAAGCTCCACCTCGATGCTCCAATCACGATGTCGTTTGGCGGGCCTGCGCCAGTGCGAGCGATCCTGCGACGCATGTACCTGGCAGGGACAAAGCGGATCACGATGTTTGTTGCGGGATCGGTGACTGCTGCCGAGCGACTGCGTTCTGCGTACCGCGTGGACCCCGGACGCGTGCGCGTGCTCGGTGACCCGCGCGATGACTCGGTGTGCGCGCAGGCACTCGACCGAGACGCCGCACAAGCAGCGAGGGCGCGGGTGCGCGAATTGCTGGGGCTCCCTCCGGAGCAACCAGGAGCGCCGACAGAAACACTCGTGCTGTATGCGCCAACCTGGCGCGATGGGCAGAGCGACCCGGCGATCCCCACCGAGGCCGAGCGGGCGCTCATTCATGAGACGCTTGCGCGTCTCGGAGCGAGGCTGCTGATCCGCTCGCACCCACTCGGTGCGGGCGCTTATGAGGCAGTGCTGGGTGATCGAGTGTCACTCTTGGGTGGGGAGCTAGTGCCTGACATTACCCCGCTGCTCGGAGCGTGCGACGCCCTCATTACTGACTACTCGTCGATCGCGCTCGACTTCTCGCTCTTGCAACGCCCCATCGTGTGGTTTGCGCCTGACCTGAGCGAGTACTCGCTCAGTCGAGGCCTGTATGAGCCGCTTGAGGTGACGGCCGCGGGGCGCGTGCAACACGACTGGGCGGGCGCTCTGGATCGCCTGCACGCCGTGCTGTCTGATCCTGCGGCGCGCAGGGGAGCCGAGTCAGATGCGCGTGCCCTCGCCGAACGCTTTCATGCCTTCCCCGAGGGCGGCGCGGCGCGGCGCGTGCTCGCAGCCATCCGCGATCTTGATCGGCGAGATGAGGAAATCGTGCCAGCGGGCGCGGTGTTCTTTGAGAGTTTCTACGGACGTCAGGTCAGTTGCAACCCGCTTGCGCTCGACCGGGAGATCGCGAAGAGGTTTCCCGAGCTACCACGATTCTGGAGTGTGACGAGCGAGCGGATAGAGGTGCCTGAGGGCGCGCAGGCAGTGCTGGTCGGCTCACCCGAGTGGTTTGCTGTGCGTCGACGGGCGACGCTCTTGATCGTGAACGACTGGTTGCGCTACGGCTTCCGGCGTGGAGCTCATCAAACGGTGCTGCAAACGTGGCACGGCACGATGCTCAAGCATCTTGCACTCGGCCGCCCGAAGGTGTCATTGCGCACGCGGCTGGCGATCCACCGTGAACGTCGCCGCTGGAATCTGATGCTCTCGCAGAACCCGCACTCCACCGCACAATTCCGAAGCAGCTACGCCTTCACCGGAGAAATTCTGGAGAGCGGCTATCCCCGCGATGACCGCCTTGCCGACGCGGTGGTCGACGGTGAGCGGATCGAGTTCGTGATGGGTGCAGCGAGGCGGGAGCTCGGTATCGCCGACGCTCAACGGGTGCTCGCCTATGTGCCGACGTGGCGTGCAGGAGGCGCGACGGTAGACACTCTCGATGTGCATGCGTTGGCCGCTGAACTGGGCGAGGAGTGGACCGTGGTGGCACGCGGCCACACCCGCAGTGCGGGCTCCTACGTGGGGAGCGAGAGCCGAGTGTGTGATGCCTCAGCCCACCCCGATGTCAACGATGTCATTCTTGCCGCTGACGTGCTTGTGACCGACTACTCTTCGGTGATGTTTGATGCCGCAGTCGCGCGGGTGCCGATGCTGTTCTTCGTGCCCGATCTGGAGTCGTATCGTGATCGCGAGCGTGGCTTCACCTTTGACTTCGAAGCGACCGCTCCCGGCCCGTTGCTGCGCACCCGCTCAGAGGTGGTGGAGTTGGCGCAGGCAGGGGTGCCGCGTGGCGACGCCTATCGTGCGTGGTGCGCAGAGTATGTGCCCCACGACGATGGGCATGCTGCACAGCGAGTGGTCGATGCGCTTGTCGATCGGGGCTACATTCGCGATTTGTCGACCGTGCGTCCGGCGCCAAAGGTAATGCCGTAAAGGAAGCCTGTTCCCCAAGTCAGGTGCATGGTGATCAGTGCCCACAGTCCGAGCGCCCGTTCGGAGCCGCGCACCCCCGGCAGGCGGGTGCATGCGAAGAGCACTGCCGCGAGGTAGGCAAGGGGAGTGAAATGCACGATTGACCACCATTGCCAAGGAAGCAGCGTCGTCACCTGCAACAGCAGTACGAGCAGGCTGAGCGCGAGACCGAGCACGAGCAAACCCGGAAGATAGAAGCGCAGGGGAGTCTCACGCGGATGTCGCGCCGTGATGACCGCACGCCACGCACCGGTTGCGAAGAACTGCTTGGCAAGGTTCCCGAAGCTGGCGCGGGGCCAGTAGGTGACCCCGAGGGCCGGCTCGTACCAGACAAGACCACCGGCATTCCGAATGCGCAGATTCAGTTCCCAGTCTTCGCCACGTCGAATGTGCGGATCGTAGCCGCCGACCGCCGCAACGGCTTCGGCACGGAAGATACCCAGATAGGCGCTCTCTGCCGGTCCAGGCGTGCCGTCAACGTGGTAGGCCCCACCACCAAGACCGTAGGGGCTGTTGTATCCGGCAGCGATCGCGCGCTGCACCGGCGTGGCACCAGCAGCTCGCATCACACCGCCCACGTTCGCTGCATGCTCACGTCGCAGTGCTTCGATCCCGAGCCGGGTGTAGTCGGGGGTGAGTTCGCTGTGCGCGTCAACTCGCACAATCACCGGATGCACACTCGCAGCGATGGCGAGGTTCAACGCGATCGGAATATCTCGTTGCGGGTTGGGGACGAGGCTCACGCGAGGATCTTCGGCGGCGAGCGCCGCCGCGATCTCGTCGGTGCGGTCGCTTGAAGGTCCGAGCGCGAGCACAATCTGCTTCTCGCCGGCATAGTCCTGGCTGAGAATGGTGCGTACCGCGCTTTCGAGGTAGCCCTCTTCGTTCAATACCGGCATCACATAGCTCACGCCGGGAAGCTCCGGCAAGGGTTTGAGATCCACCCCGTTATTCTGGCATGGGTGACCTGAATTAGGCTTGATGCATGCAGATTGCAAAAGATTTCAAGCGCGCCAAAAAACTTGCCAAAAAGGTATTCGCGGGGCGTCGCGCGCTATTCGGTGCGCGAGAGCTTGTCGCGCAGCGTGGTCCACTGCCGAAGCAGCACTATCGAGTCGGCGTGTACTTCGCCGACGGCGACGTCAATATTTACCAGATGCGCCAGTGGTACGCGCCACTTCGCGAACTCTCGAAGACACATCCGGTACTGGTGCTCGCACGTCAGCCTGCCGGGGCCAAGCTGCTCATGGAAGAGAGCGGACTTGACGTTGCCTTTGTGCAGAAGGTCACTGATATTGAGAAGCTGCTGGAATCCCAGCCACTTGAAGTGGTGCTGTATGTGAATCAGAACACGAGAAATTTTCAGATGATGCGCTACGGGCGTCGCTGGCATGTGTTCATCAACCACGGCGAGAGCGACAAGATGTACATGGTGAGCAACCAGTACAAGGCATACGATTATTCGTTCGTTGCCGGAGATGCGGCCCGCGAACGACTCAACCGTGTGCTGTGGGATTACGACCTCGATTCGCGTACCTTCTCGATTGGACGCCCGCAGACCGATCACTTGAGCGGGGAGCCGCCATTCACGCCAGACGAGCGAACTGTGGTGCTGTACGCGCCCACCTGGGAGGGCGATCGCCCGGCAGCGCACTACGGATCGGTTGCCAGCCACGGCGAGACTCTGGTGACGCGCCTCCTTGCGACCGGACGTCACCGGGTGGTCTATCGCCCGCACCCGCGCAGCGGAGTTGTTGATCCGGCGTTCGGAGAAGCGAATGAGCGCATCATTGCCGCGATCGCAGAGGCAAACCGCACAGACCCTTCAGCCCAGCATGTCTACGACACTGCGCCGACCCTTGGCTGGCAGTTGAGCCTCCCTGACGTGGCCATCTGCGACATTTCGGCGATGGTGTACGACCGGCTTGCTACCGGAAAACCGCTGATGGTGACGCGTCCGCTCTCGCCCGAGGCAGAGGTCGATGAGGGTGGCTACCTCGGGGTGTGCGAGTGGCTGTCGCCGCAGCAAGCCGGGCAGATCGATGAGGTGCTTGATGCGGTCATCGGCGATGACACCGCACGGGAACGGCTGGGGCAGTGGTCGCAACACTACTTTGGTGACACGACCCAGGGTGCCCCGACGCGACGCTTCACGGATGCCATCGAGGCTCTCCTCTCACGCGCCGAAGATCGCAAACGCGCTCAGCAAGAGCTCTCGTAACTGACGAGCTTTGGGCCTGCGGTGCAGATGTGTTGCCGCGGGCCCTAGTTCGAGTGATCGGCGTTGTAGCGATCCAACGCCTCTGCAACGGGGCCGTCGAACTTCAACTGACCGCCATCGAGGTAGAGCCCTCGCGAGCAGAAGCGACGGAGATCACGCTCATTGTGTGACACCAAGAACAGGGTTCTGCCTTCGGCAAGCAACTCGTCAATGCGCCGGTAGCACTTATTGCGGAAGGCTTTGTCGCCTACGGCGAGCACCTCATCAACAAGCAGCACAGGCTCATCAAGCTGAGACACCACGGCAAAGGCGACGCGCACCTTCATGCCGCTAGAGAGGTGTTTGAAGGGCGTATCAAGCACATCGCCAGCCTCGGCAAAATCGACAATCGATTGGAATCGATCTGCGATCTCTTTGCGTGTGAGGCCGTGTAGTCCCGCAGTGAGGTGAATATTGTCTCGAACAGTGAGGTCACCCGCGAATCCGCCAGTGAGTTCGATCAGCGGAGCAACCCCGCCATGCACGCTCACCTTTCCTTCGTCAGGAAGCAGCACTCCGGCAACAAGCTTCAGGAGCGTGGACTTGCCCTGCCCATTTCGGCCGACCACGCCGATCGCTTCACCAGCGCGCACCGAAAAAGAGATATTGCGTAGCGCCCAGAACTCACCACTCTGCCGTTTTCTGCGCTTGCGAGAGAAGAGATCTTTAAAGCTGCGTCGCGATCCGCGATTGCGTCGAAAACGCACCCCCAAATCGGTTGCGGTAATGATGTCGGAAGTCTCGTGATGCGCGCTCATAGTTCCTTCAATACTCCGCCCACTGACCTGCGGAACACCAAGATTCCGATCGTCAGGATAGCTGCGGTGATCGCAGCAGAGGTGCCAACGAGCGCCCAATTCAGTTCGTCGGGAAAGAACCCGGCGCGAAACAGCGAGAAGATGCCAGAAAGCGGGTTCGCCCACGAAAACGGCACTGCCACGTCAGGCAAATCGTTGACCCCGTAGATCACCGGCGACGCATAGAACAGCACGCGCAGAATCAACTTGGTTGCCCGTTCGAGGTCACGGAAGAAGACCACCAGGGGCGCGAGGATCAAGCCCACCCCGAGCACCAGTGCAGCCATCATCACGATGCCAAGTGGGTAGAGCAGGAGCATCCAGTTGACCGTCGCGCCGTTCAGAATCGCGAACAGCGCCAGCACGGGCAGACTCAGCAAGAACTCGATGCCCTTGGAACACACAATGCGCGCCACCCAGATCCAGCGGGGGAGCGCAACCGAACGTACGAGCTTCACGTCGCGCAAAAACGCGCGACTCGAATCACTCACTGCGCCGTTGAACCACATCCAGGGGAGCATTGCGCACAGCAGGAACACGATGTAGGGCGTCTCTCCGATGCTCCGTTCCATCAGCTGCGTGAAGATGAACCAGTAGATCAGGCTCATTGCAAGCGGATCGAGGATTGACCAGAGATACCCAAGCAGGGATGTCGAATAGCGCACCTTGAGGTCGCGCAACGTAAGCAGGCGCAACGATCTCATAGCTGTCGCGCGTGCGGAACGCGTCTGATCAGGAAAGCTCGTCACACAGACATTCTGCCTGTTTTCTATGAGAACGTGCGCGCACGCGCTGGAGCGCTTCGGAGGCCGCCCACGTTTGATAGGTTTGTAGTCGTGCCTGCAAACCCGCCAAGCGAAGAGTTCTCCGACGACGTGAACGATGCTGAGTCGACGGCAGAAAGCCAGACTTTCGCGCCTCCTCGCACCGTCAACCGGCAGATCCCGCGAACTCTCGTGAAGTCTCAGGTTTCGCCAGAAGCGCAGGCTGAAGTGGACAGTTCGCAGGCAGAAACTCCTGCCGAGGGAGCAGAAGAAGCTCCGCTTGCGGTCGCAGCGGAAGCTGCCGCCACGGCGCCAGAGGCTGCTGCGCCAGAGGCTGCCGCGCCAGAGGCTGCCGCGCCAGAAGCTGCCGCGCCAGAAGCGGTGTCGCAGCGCACCGGCCGCATCGAGATTCCGGTGCCCTCGATTGTTCGTGCCCGCGAACGTGCTGAACTTGCGGCGCGCAACCCTGTCATTTTGCAGGCAGAGTCGCTGACAAAGTCCTACGGTCAAGTGCTGGCTGCGGCAGATGTCTCCTTCGAGGTGCGCGCGGGATCGCTCACCGGTGTAGTCGGACCAAACGGTGCGGGCAAGACGACAGTGCTCTCGATGATCACTGGTCTGAACCGGCCAAGCTCAGGCCGTATCTCGGTCCGCGACATTGATGTGTGGCGCAACGGTCCCGCCGCAAAGCGAGTGATCGGCAGCCTGCCAGACCGTTTGCGTCTCTTCGACCGGTTGACCGGTGGACAGCTGCTCTACTACGCGGGTGTGCTGCACGGCCTCGACCAGGCAACTGTCGCAAAGCGTGCGGGCGAACTCGCAGTGGCCTTCGGTCTCGAATCTGCGCTGGATCGCCCGGTTTCTGACTACTCCGCCGGAATGCAGAAGAAGATCGGCCTCGCCTGCTCGATGATCCACGCACCAGAGGTGCTGGTGCTCGACGAGCCCTACGAGACAATCGATCCGGTTTCTGCGTCGAACGTGACGGAGATCCTCGAAAAATATGTTTCTGGCGGTGGCAGCGTCATCATGTCGAGCCACAGCCTCGATTTGATCCAGCGCATTTGTGACCATGTTGTCGTCATCGTTGATGGATCTGTGGTCGCGAAGGGCACCGTCGATGAGGTTCGCGACGGAGTGAGCCTCGAAGAACGCTTTAAGCACCTCACCAACCCGACGAATGAAGGGGAGGGGCTCGAGTGGTTGCGCGGCTCTTCAGACTCCGAGTAGCCCTGCTGCTCTCGGTGTTCCGAGGGGATTTTCGGCGTGTCTCACGAACCGTGCTGATCGGACTGGCATCGGTCGCTCTCGCAATCGGCTATGCCTGGCTCCCGCAAGTCATCTCAGGCGGCAGCGAGGCCCGCGCTGCTATCGACGTGTTCCTCACTTCGATTCTGTTCGCACTGATCGCTTTCGTGCCGTTCTTTGCAAATTTGGGCAGCCTTGAACCGAGACAGTTCGCGGTCTATCCGGTGTCTGCGGCAAGCATCTCGACTGGTCTATTCGCTTCAACTCTGCTCAGTTGGCCAAGCATTTGGCTTGTGCTGTGGATGGTGGCAGGTGTTGTGCTTCGTCCAGAGCGTGCAGAGCAGCCGGGTCCCACTGCGATCGCTGCGGTGCTCACTTTGCTGCTCGCGATCGCATTCGCCAGGGTCAGTTCGGCGTTGGTGCGGTGGATCGTGCCAGTGCGCGCAACCTCAGTGCTGCGCTGGATCGGCATGCTGCTCTTGCTTGCCGCGCTTCCAGTGGTCGTATTCTTGCTCGCCGATGCCTTCCGTTCGCCACAGAGCCAGCCGATCCAAGAAGCTGCCAAAGTGTTTGGCTGGACACCGTTTGGCGCTCCCACCGCTGGTCTCGCACTCGCAGAGCGGGGTGACACTCAGGGCGCCATGATGCACTTTGCTGCAGCCGCTGCCGCGCTCGTCGTGCTGCTCCTGCTGTGGTTCTGGATCGTGGCGCGGTCAGTGACGAGCATCGAGCGTCCGGCTCCTGCAGGAGTCAGCCGGGATGGGCTCGAGATCTTTGATCGATTCCCCGCTCGCCCGCGAGAGGTGATTGCCGCGCGCACCCTGACCTATTGGCGACGTGATCCTCGCTACCGGATCGCGCTGCTCGCGATTCCGGTCGCTCCGGTCATTATGATCGTGGCCTTGTGGATCGCCGGTATGGATGCGCACACACTCGCACTTTTGCCATTGCCAGTGATTCTGCTGCTCTTCGGCTGGTCAGTGCACAACGACGTGGCGCTTGATTCGACCGCGATCTGGATGCATGTTGCCAGTGGCACCAAAGGAAGTCACGACCGGGCGGGCCGCTTGGCGCCGATCATGCTGATCGGTCTGCCGCTTGCCATCATCGGATCCAGCGTCACCGTGACGGTGAGCGGTGACTGGCGTTTGCTGCCTGCTGTCATCGGCATGAACATTGCGGTGTTGTTTGTCGCGGCGGCCTCATCAAGCATCTTCTCTGCGTTGATGCCGTACCCCGCGACGAGACCTGGCGATAGTCCATTCGCGCAGCCGGCTGTGCAGGGTTCGGGTGCCGGGTTGGCACAGACTTTCTCGATGCTGTTTGCCCTGATCTTCTCGGTGCCCCCTGTGATCGTTTCGGTGTATGCGATCTTTGACCCGACGCTGGGGCTGAACGTGGTTGCGCTCGGGTTCGGCATTGTCTGGGGTGCGGTGTTCCTGGCACTGGGCATTGCTATTGGTGGTCGAATCTTCGACCGTGGTGCGCCAGAGCTGATCGCGCTGACCCAGACCTTCGACTAGTCGCCCGTCACACCACTCGCGTAGAATCTGTGTCATGGGTATCTTCACGCGTGACAAGTCAGACACCGGCGGCGGAGTCGATGTGCTCGACCGCGAGCTGGAACAGCTGCTCAACCAGGATCAGATTGAAGACGGCGACCATGAGCGCTTCTCACACTACGTGCCGAAAGACAAGATCCTAGAATCTGCCATGACTGGCAAGCCAGTGCGCGCGCTGTGCGGGAAGAAGTGGACGCCTTCGCGGGATCCCGAGAAGTTCCCGGTGTGCCCTGACTGCAAGAAGGTCTACGAACGCATGAAGAAGTAGCTGGGCCGCCTCCCAGCTATGCGCTGCGCCGGTTACCGGCGTGTGCGGCACAGGTTGCTGGCGTGTGCGGCGCAGGTTACCGGTACTCGGTAGGAATCGCTGGATCTCCGCGCGTGAGGCTCATGGCAACGTGCGGCAATTCGGTCACGACGCGGCGGTGACGCTCGCGCGCGAGGGCGATGCCCTCTCGTCCGGTGTGTCCCGCTTGCAACTCTCCGTCGATCATCATCGGCACTAGCACCTCGCGATTCGCTTCGCTCAGTGTGTCCCCTTCGTGCTCGCCGCCGGGACCATCTCCCAAGAAGATCATTTCGCTGCGGGCTTTTCCGCGTGCGTCGAACACTCGGCGCACGCTCTTGCGTCCGCCTACCGATGCTTTGTCTGCCGATTTCTTCGCCACCGGCACCCACTCGCCGTCCTCGCCGGTTCGCGCCACGAGCTTGTAGACCATACCCATGGTCGGCGATCCGCTGCCGACCACGACTGAGGTGCCCACCCCGAAACTATCGACCGGTGAGGCCGAAAGCGCAGCCACAGTGTATTCATCGAGATCATTTGTGACGGTGATTCGAGTCTGTGTCGCACCGAGTTCGTCGAGAAGCTCGCGGACCTGTGCGACGACTACGGGGAGATCCCCGGAATCAATGCGCACCGCACCAAGCTCGGTTCCGGCGACTTCGACTGCGGTGCGCACACCCTGTTCGATGTCGTAGGTGTCGATTAGCAGGGTGGTGTCAACTCCGAGCGTTGCCACCTGTGCTTCGAAGGCTTCGCGCTCGCTATCGTGCAGCAGTGTGAAGGAGTGCGCTGCGGTGCCCATCGTCGGCACGCCGTAGCTGCGGCCCGCCTCCAGATTGCTGCTTGCTGCGAAGCCTGCGATGTAGGCAGCGCGCGCAGCCGTCACCGCACTCCGTTCTCCGGTGCGTCGTGAACCCATCTCTGCGAGCGGGCGACCATTTGCTGCCTGCACCATGCGGCTTGCGGCGGTGGCTACCGCAGAGTCTGCGTTGAGAATGCTGAGCGCAAGCGTTTCGAGAAGCACCCCTTCTGCAAATGAAGACTCAATTGTGAGTAGCGGAGAACCTGGGAAGAACACTTCACCCTCTGGATACCCCCAGATATTGCCGGAGAATGTGAAGTTCGCGAGCCAGTCGAGTGTGGCGGGCTGTAAGAAGTCTTGCTCCCGCAGCCAGTCCAGCTCTGCATCACCGAATCGAAACTCAGCGATCGCTTCAAGCAAGCGTCCGGTTCCAGCGACGACTCCGTAGCGACGCGCACCGGAGAGCCTGCGAGCGAATAGTTCGAAGACGCTGCGGCGATCCGCGGTGCCAGCGGCCAACGCCGCATCAACCATGGTTAATTCGTAGCGGTCGGTCAGAAACGCAGTCGATGTGTGCACGCCGCAAGCCTACTGCGCCTCACACAAAATCGGTGATTTTCAGACACGGCTCAACGAAAATCTCGGGAAGAGACCGAGTCGGGGGCAGCCAGCGGCTCGAAGGCACCCGCGATGATGTTCGGCAGACCATCTGCACTGCGTTCAAGCGTGCCTGCGACGACAAGGGCCGGTGATCCTCGTGCGACATGCTGAAACCGCTGCCACACCGAACTCCACACCACAATGTTCGCCGTGCCAGATTCGTCTTCGAGCGTCAGAAAGGTCACTCCGCCTGCGGTGCGCGGGCGTTGTCGATGCGTCACTAATCCGGCAACGCGCACGAACGACGAGTGCCTGATCTGCGTCAGAAGATCAGAACGAGTGACCTCGCGTTGATCGAGTTCGGCTCGAAGCAATGCGAGCGGGTGCTTGCCTGAAACGATGCCGGTGCTCCACAGGTCAAGGGCCGTCTGTTCTGCCTCGCTCAACACGGGCAGGAGCGGCGGTTGCACATGCACGGCGATCCCCGGCAGAAATCTCTCACGGTTATCTGCTGCTGGTGCGGCATCCCAAAGCGCATCACGTCGCGACACGTCGAGCCCGGCGCAGGCTCCGGCGGTGGCGAGGGCCTCAATCGTGGCCCGGTCGAGATCTGCGCGGCGAGCCAGGTCGGCGAGGCTCTCGAACGGCCCGTCCGCATGGGCGGCCACAATGCGTTCAGCGGCGGCCAACTCGACTCCTCTGATCTCGGCAAGCCCCAACCGCACGGCGAAGCGTCCGTCGCGCCGGTGCGCTGCCGAGGTGTCTTTCTGCTTCGGGTCGAATTCTCCCGGCGCTGGCTGCTCTCGTGGGAGGCAGGTGTCGAGACCGGTGTGCGTGTTCCTGCCGGAGTTGCTCCCGCCGGAGTTGCCTCTGTCGGTGCTGCCTCTGTCGGTGCTGCTCCTGCCGGTGTTGCTCCCGCCCGTGTTGCGTTGAGCGGCGCTATTGCGGGAACTGCCCGAAGCGCTGCCGAGCAATTCAAGTGAGGCATGCACACGTGGCTGCTGCACGTCGGCGGCGTACACCTTCACCCCATGACGGCGCGCATCTTCGACAAGCGTGCGCGGTGCATAGAAGCCCATCGGCTGCGAACGTAGTAAGCCGATCAAAAATGCGGCTGGGTAATGCAATTTGAACCAGGCGCTGGCATAGACAAGCAGCGCGAAACTGATCGAATGGCTCTCGGCAAATCCAAAACTCGCAAAGGCTTGAATCTGTGCGTACACTCCCTTCGCGGTTTGGTCGTCAATGCCGTTGCGTTTCATCCCCTCGAATAGCTTTGCTTCAAGTGTTTCAATGCGGGCGATCCCACGTTTCGATCCCATTGCGCGTCGCAAAAGATCAGCGTCTTCTGCGCTGCACCCACCGACGGCTTGCGCCATTTGCATGAGTTGCTCTTGGAAGAGTGGCACCCCCAGGGTGCGTTCAAGCACCGGTTCAAGCATCGGGTGCGGGTAGGAGACAGGCTCCTCTCGATTGCGTCTTCTGAGGTAGGGGTGAATTGCCCCGCCCTGAAGTGGGCCGGGACGGATCAGCGCAATCTCGATCACAAGATCATAAAAGCGGCGCGGACGTAGGCGAGGCAGCGTATTCAGCTGTGCTCGGCTCTCTAGCTGGAACACGCCGATCGCATCAGCGCGGCAGAGCATGTCGTATACGCCCGGTTCGTCCCGCGGAAGGGTGGCAAGAGTCCAGCGCTCACCCGTCGCCTCTGCCGCAAGATCCATCGTCAGTTGTAGCGCACTCAACATGCCAAGCCCAAGCAGGTCAAACTTGACGAGTCCCATTGCCGCGCAGTCATCTTTATCCCACTGCAATACGGTACGGCCGGGCATCCGTGCGTGTTCAATGGGGCACACTTCACCGACAGGTCGTTCAGTGAGCACCATGCCGCCGGAATGAATGCCGAGGTGTCTGGGCGCGTGCAGCAGTCGATTGGCCAGCTCGCGCACCTGCGTGGGCACGGGGGAGTCCGCGTCGCTCGGAATCTGGCCGTGTCGCTCAAGCCCTTTCGAGAAGCGACGCTGAGCTGTCGCATCGTAGCCGAGAGCTTTCGCTGCGTCACGCACTGCGTTTTTAGGTCGATAGCTGATGACATTGGCGACCTGCGCCGCATTGCGACGACCATATGTTTCGTAGACGTATTGAATGACTTCCTCGCGGCGTCCGCTCTCGAAATCGACGTCGATATCTGGTTCTTCTTCGCGCATACTGCTCAGAAAGCGTTCGAATGGAAGCTCATAGTAAATTGAGTCGACCTCGGTGATGCCAAGCACGTAACAGATGGCAGAGTTGGCTGCTGATCCTCGTCCCTGGCAGAGAATTCCTCGGCTGCGCGCAAATTGCACGATGTCGTGCACCACCAAAAAATAGCCTGGAAAGTTTTGTTGCTCGATCACGCGTAATTCGTTATTGAGCCTTGCAGAAATCTCGGCGCTCGGTGTTCCGTAGCGCTCGTGTGCGCCCTGGCGCACTAGCTCGCGCAGCCAGGTCATTTGCGTATAGCCCGGGGGCACATCGAGTTTTGGGAGTTTTGGAGCGGCCGCACGGAGCGGAAACGAGAGCTCTGCCGCGAGGGTGGCGGTGCGTCGCACCGCGTCTGCGTGCCGGGTGAAGCGGCGCAGCATGGCTTGACCGGAGCGTAGCCGCGCGCTGCCTGAGGCGGGCAGAAACGGATCAAGTTCGTCAAGGCTGCGGCGTGCCCGAATCGCGGCGAGTGCTTCGGCAAGTTGCGTGTCTGCTTTGGTCGCAGCATGCACTCCGCCGGTGACGAGCGTCGGCAGCGAGGATCGTTTGGCGAGTTCGGCGAGCCGCGCATTGCGTACATCGTCGCCGGGGTGCCCGTGATCGGTGAGTTCGACGAAGACGTGTGTGCGCCCGAACAATCGCACGAGCTGCTCAATTTCGAGTTCGGCGGCGCGTTCGCCGTCTGCACGATTGGAAGCGCGCTCGAGTGCTTGCCTGACCGCGCCCTTGCGGCAGCCGGTCAGCACCGCCCACTCGCCATTCGATGCTTCGCCAAGCGCTTCGAGATCGTAGAGTGGACGACCCTTCTGCATTCCGGCAAGTTGAGCCTCGGTGATTGCCGCAGAGAGTCGGTGATACCCCGGTACGCCCTGTGCGAGCACCAGCAGATGAGTGCCTGCGGGGTCTGCAACTCCGAGTTGGGGGGCGTGTAGCCCGAGCGAGAGTTCAGAGCCGTACACGGTGTGCAGGCCGGGGTGCTCGGCGGCTGCCTCGGCAAAGCGGGGTGCGCCCGGGAATCCGTCATGATCGGTGATGGCGATCCCGGTGTGCCCCAGCCGCACCGCCTCCGCCACAAGTGACTCGGGGGAGCTGGCTCCGTCGAGAAAGCTGTAGTGCGAGTGCGCGTGTAATTCTGCGTAGGGAACGTGGCTGCGCGGATCAGGCTGTTTGGCAGTGTGTAGTGGCTCGTGCGGCAGTTCGTGTGGCGATGTGAGCGCCGCGGCGGTGTTCGGGGGTGCTTCCTGTGTTTCTGGACGGCCGGAGAGGATCCGCTCCATCTCTTGCCAGGACCGTGGCGGGTTATTCCATCCCATCAGCTGTAACTTCCTAGCGCGGTCCACCCCTGCGTCGAGGTATAGCGCAGCAACCACGCGGTGCCGTCGGTAAGGGTGAGCTGTAATCGGTACACCGTCTGAGCTGCTTCTGATTGAGTTGCCACTGGATGAGCTGCCACTGGTTGAGCTGTTTCTGGTTGCGGTTGCGGTTCTGGTTGCTCTGACTGTGGTGAGCCTGAACGTAGCTCTTCCGGGCGAGGATCATCGGAAGATTGTTGCCACCAACCCTGAATGAGTGGCCACGGAGCCGACCAGGCCTGTACCGCTTGAGTCGCGCGAGTTGCAAGCTGGAAGTATGCTGGATCCTCGCTGCATAACTCGTCGTCATCAATCACGATGGGCTGCCCGGTACTGCCCAGCAGGGTGACAGGCAACTCGTTGCCGTATACGAGGCTGGGCAGTGGCCCCTCAAGCTGCCCAGGCCACGGGCCAACGCGCGTGGTGGCTGCGCGCTCCGAGCCCCACGGCACGAAGTGCTGTCGTTCAGTATTGAGTCGTCCGCCAACGATCAGACCAGTGCTTACTCCTTCGTGGCCGATCAGGCTTTGCACACGAGTGAGCTGGTGGTGCACTTTTTCGTCTGGTGCATTGCTCCAGAGTCCCGGTTCGTGTGTTGCGGCAGCCGCGGTTTGTTCCGGGGAGATGCGTACCGTGGCGATACCTGCCCCACCTCGCTCTGCGGCGCGCGGCAGCTTGGCCGCCTGCCAGCGGATGCGATTGATGACGTCCACCGCAGTGAAATTGCTCGGATGCGACCAGACTCGCTCGTGTGGTGTCTGGGTGTCGTCGGTGAGTTCGATGCGCAGTTCGGTACAGACCAGTCCGTGGGAGCCGAGTGTGCGAACGAATGATTCGGCATCATTGGCGCAGGCGAACGCCAGCTGGTCGACTCCCGCTAAGGGAGGTTCGAACTCGCACTGCACGGCGAGATCGCGCGGTGGTGTGGGAGCGCTCAGTTCGGCGCCGTGTGGTTCGCCAAGACCCCGGGCTCTACGGTGTGCGAGCACGGCGGCTGCGCCGAATCGGTCGCGCACTGCCTGTTCTGGCAATTGCGCGAAGTGTCCGAGCGTACGAATGCCTAATCCGACCAGCACCGGAGCGAGCGCCTCGTCTGCGGCCCGTTCGATGGGGAGCGCGCCCAAGAATTCGGTGTGTTGCGTTGCCTCGACAATACGAACGTTCGGGTGAGGAGAGCACACTCCGAGAGCATTTGGGGCTGCTGTGGCTGCCTGGATCGCAGCAAAGCTTCCGCTAGCTATGCCGATGGTGAGCTCTGCTTGGAGTGCCTCGGTGAAGAGCTCGCCCAGCCCAGCGAGCAATGCACTCGCGGCTGCCTGCTCGCTGCCGTAGTAGCGTGTCGGTCCGCGCGCACGCATGGCGCAGCTGCCCGGACGCAGCGTTGCCGCGTCAGGCACAGTGCCTTGCACCGCGGCGATGATCTGTTGCCAACGTCGCTCGGCTTCGGCTCGGCGTTCGACGGGCAGCATTTCGGGGTTGCACGAGGGGACCGTGAGCACAATCACACGGGCTGGCTGATCCGCATTCATGCTAATTTTCCATCGCAGAAGCGGACCGTGTGCGTTCGCCCACCGCGTCGATCCGTGGAGCGCACCGAGAGTTCGTGGGTGCGCAACAAACCAAACCCTGATTCGAGGCCGCTCCAGCGCGAGTGGGTCACCTGCAATGTCGTATCGCTGCGTGGCCAGTTGCCGAGGATCACGAGAGCGGTGCCATGATCGCGTAAGCGGGCGTTGAGGCGTTCGACTTCACCGGGTGCCGGGGTCGTGGCAGGAGCGAGCACGAGCACGGTGAGCACTTCACTGAGCATGCCTGCGATTCCGAGCGCGTGAGTGCCGGGCGTGGGCACGAACACGAGCCGTTCCAAATTGAGTCCGGTCTGGGCTGCTGCTTCGACACTCAGGTGGGGAACGCCAATGACACCGCACCACGCGCCGCTTTGAGAGATTTCGTGCATGAATGTGAGTGCAAGATGCACCGAGCCCTGCACGGAAATCGGTGCGCCTTTGCGGAGCGCCCCACCTGGGAGAAGTGGTCGTAATTCTGCGGGAGTGGGTAATCCATCAGCCAACCGGGCAGGCTGCATTGAAGAGATGCGCTGCTGCAGCGAGCGTACTGTGGCGAGTTGATTCATGAGAGTTATATTCGAACAAACTTTCGAATAAGTCAAACTGTCTAGAGCATCCCTGTGCACCGCCCGCGGGGTCGTCTAGGATGGTAAGGATGAATGAAGACGACCTGGACGATTACGAGCGCGACGCAGAACTTTCGCTGTTTCGTGAGTACCGAGACATTGCACAGCAGTTCCGCTACGTCGTCGAAACCGAGCGACGTTTTTATCTCGCGAACGAGGTCGACTTGCAGCGTCGCGATGCTGGCACCGACTTCTATTTCGAACTGACCATGAGTGATGTGTGGGTGTGGGACGTCTATCGTTCCGATCGTTTTGTGAAATCGGTTCGTGTGCTCACCTTCAAAGACGTCAACGTCGAAGAACTGTCGGCTCGTGAGTTCAAGCTGCCTCAAGAACTCTCGATTGACGATCACTAGTGAGCTGCCTGCCTGGGTGAAAGGCGAATGACGCTGGATCATCTGGCGACCGCACTGGCCACGAATCGTCGATGATTCTTCGCTCACAGGCGAACGCACCGCGACTTCTCCACTGATCACGGGAAACTGACCCGTCTGAACCACGCTTCCCCTCATGCTGGCTCCATGACTGACACCAGCGACGCACCCCTTCAACCGCAGCGATCACACAACCTCGCGATCGGTGCACATGGCGAGCACATCGCCGCAGACTACCTCAGCAGCATCGGTTGTGAGATCCTCGCCCGCAATTGGCGTTTCGGCCGAACCGGTGAGCTTGACCTCGTCGTGAGAGAACACGACACACTTGTCGCCGTTGAGGTGAAAACCAGAAGCGGCAGCGGTTACGGCAGCCCGTTCGAAGCAATCACACCCCGCAAAGCGGCACGATTACGAAGTCTGCTCTTGAACTGGGTGCACGCACACCGCCCGATCTCGGGAAATCTGCGCATTGACGCTATCGCGATCACACTGATCCCCGGACAACCCGCACGCGTCGCCCATATTCGGGGCATCGGATGAGCCCGAAGATCAGCCGAGCGGCCGCGATCGCGCTCACCGGACTCGATGGAACACTGGTGCATGTCGAAGCAGCCGTCTCGAACCAACTCCCTGGAATGGCGATTATCGGTCTTCCAGATGCTGCGCTTGCCGAAGCGAAGCTGCGCGTGCGATTGGCCACACAGCAAGCGGGGCTACCACTGAGCGATCGTTTTCTGATCATCAATTTGAGTCCGGCAGCGTTGCCAAAACACGGCTCTGGCTTCGACTTGGCAATTGCACTTTCAGCGCTTGCCGCATCACAACGGATTCCGGCGGGCAGGCTTGCCGAGGTGGCACACATCGGTGAACTCGGACTCGACGGCGGACTGCGCCGACCACCCGGCTTGCTCAGTGCCGTACTCGCCGCCAGACGGCACGGCTTCTCAACTGTCATGGTTCCTGCGGTCTGTGCTGCAGAAGCAGCCCTCGTGCCAGATATCACCGTAATCGCCGCCGACACCCTTCACGGCGCGGTGGCGTGGTACCGCGGAATAGCTGGCGAATGGGGGATCGCACAGCCGGGCTCTACCGCACTGCCCGCGCCACCTCACACAAGCGACTCGCAAGCCCAACCCGATATCGCCGAAGTCATCGGCCAAACAGAAGCTGTCGAAGCACTCACTGTCGCAGCGGCTGGCCGTCACCACCTCTCAATGATTGGCCCGCCGGGAGCGGGAAAAACACTGCTTGCGACACGCCTTGCCACGATACTTCCTGACCTCAGTGATGAAGAATCAATCACCGCGTCAAGCATCGCCTCGCTCGGCGGCTCAACGCTCACCGAACTCGTGCGGAGGCCGCCTTTTGAAAGCCCCCACCACACCGCGTCTGCCGTTGCAATCATTGGCGGCGGAGACTCAAGCGGCGTGCGGCCCGGAGCCGTTACTCGCGCCTGTCACGGTGTCTTGTTTCTCGACGAAGCACCTGAATTCCCCAGAGGTGTGCTCGATGCGCTCCGACAGCCGCTTGAAACCGGCACCGTTGAAATCCATCGCGCGAAAGTCCGCACCACGCTGCCCGCACACGCACAATTGGTATTGGCCGCAAACCCCTGTCCATGCGGCAACGCTGGCACCATGCTCGCCGAGCATCCATGCCGATGCACCCCTTCGCAACGCATCCGATATCTCGGGCGGTTAAGCGGACCGCTCACCGATCGTATCGACCTCAACATCAATGTGCATCGGGTCTCAAGTGTGCTGCTCGACGGCAACGTGCTGCCCACTGTCAGCAGCGCTGAGCTTCGAGAGCGTGTGGTGCGTGCGCGTGAGCGAGCACATCACCGGCTGCAAGGGACACCCTGGCGGGTGAACGGTGAAGTCCGCGGTGACTGGCTCCGAGCGCCGGCTAATCGTCTGCCGCGAGCCGCAACCGCCGTGCTTGACGCTGCGCTTGCGCGCGGATCGCTGACCGTGCGCGGGTACGACCGAGTGCTACGACTGGCCTGGACGCTCGCAGACCTTGCCGAAAAGCACGCGCCAGAACGACCCGAGGTGCGCCACGCCCTTGCGCTACGAGGAGGTGCCGCGCTATGATCACTTCCGCGTTCCAAGCTGAATCAGCGCTGATCCCAGCACTCGCACAACTCGATACACATCCCAGCGAGATGAACCAGCAGCGAGCAAACCTGATGCTCGCCCGTATCGCCTGGGCGCGCATCATCGAACCAGGCGACGGACTCGCTGGAACTCTGATCCATACGCTCGGACCCGCAGCCGCACTCGAACTATTCGTGTACGAATCAGACACCGCGAACGTGCGCACCGCGCTCGAGGCGATACACGAACAACACGGCGATAGCATCACCGAACGCACCCTGAACGATGGGCTTGAACGCTGGCGGCTCAGAGTGGACCGTGCTCAAACGATCCGCGATATTGAGCGAGCCCGTGCGGCACAACTTCGGGTGCTGTTGCCGGGTGATGTCGACTGGCCTCTCCGCCTCGACGACCTGAGCGTGCACGCTCCTACGATGCTGTGGGTGCGAGGCGACCCACGGTCGCTGAGTGCACCCACTCTCGGCGTTGTCGGGGCGCGTGCGGCGACGGGGTACGGCAGCCACGTGACCGCTGAGCTTGTCGATGGAGCGTGTGCTGCCGGGTTCACCATCGTTTCGGGAGCGGCTTATGGAATCGATGCCGTTGCACACCGCACTGCGCTCGCTGCTTCAGCGACAACGGTGGCGGTGCTGGCAGGCGGTGTTGACCGGGCATATCCGAAAGCACATGATTCGCTGCTGGCGCAGATCAGTCAATCTGGGGCAGTGTGCTCCGAACTTATCCCAGGCGCAGCACCGACCCGATGGAGATTCTTGCAACGGAATCGTCTCATTGCTGCGCTTTCTGAAGCGGTGCTGGTTCCCGAAGCAGGCGTGCGTTCTGGGAGCCTGAACACTGCCGGTCATGCATCCCAACTCGCGCGACCGATTGGTGCGGTGCCCGGGCCAATCACCTCGGCGGCTTCAGCGGGCTGTCATCGACTTCTGCGTGAGTATGACGCGATGCTGATCACCAACACTGCCGAACTCTACGAGTTGCTTTCGGTGGATCGGGAGCGCCTGCTCTTTGGTGAGCACGAGGGGTCTGAGAGTCGCGGGGGAGCCGAGGCACGCGAGGGGTCTGAGGCACGCGAGAGGTCTGAGACGCGCGGGGGGTCTGAGACGCGCGGGGGGTCTGCATCGCATGCGGGGGCGCGGGTGAACACTGGGTCCCTGGCACACACTGGATCGTCACACACAGGATCGTCGCACACTGGCTCGGTGCGCACGGAAACAACAGCACAGGCAGAGTCTCCTGAGGTTCCGCGCCAGGGCTCCTGGGCGCGCAGAGTGATCGATGCGATTCCGCTGCAGGGGTATCGTTCCCTCACGGGCATCGCGCAGTTTTCTGGGCTCAGCTTGGCGGAAGTGCGTGGTGTGCTTGCCGAGCTTGAACTGCTCGGGCAGGTTCGGAGCCGTGTATCTGGCCAGCAGAACACACAAGAGTGGGCGCTGCTGCGTTGACACTGGTGCGCGACGGGCGCGTCTGTAGCCGGACGGGCGCGCCTGTAAGCCTGACGGAGCCCGCCCATAGCGGGGCGGGAGTGCCTGGCGCCGGGGAGGGGTGGCCGTAGCGGGGCGCAGACGCCTGCGGGCGGGGAGCGTGCGGCCGACAGTGAGTTGAACGTGAATGCTGCGAAAGGAACGTGCATGCTGCGAAAGGAGCGAGAATAGAGCCATGCGAATAGGCGATGCAATCGAAGGGTTCTTGCGAACCGTCGAGTTTGAGTACGGCTATTCACCACACACAATCAAGGCATACCGCACCGATTTGACTGCGCTGTGCGATTTCATCGAAGCGGATCAGCCAGGCGGAGACTCGGCACACACTGATATCTCGGTTATTGATCTCGAACTACTGCGCAGTTGGTTATGGGATCAGCAGCAGCGAGGCTTCGCTCCAAAGACGCTTGCACGCCGTGTAGCAACCGTGAAGTCGTTTGGCACTTGGTTGGAAGAGCGAAGGGTGGTGCCGGGCAGCCCGGCGTCTCGCCTGCAGACCCCAAAAGCCACCAAGACACTGCCGCGAGTGCTCAGCGAGCAGCAGCTTGACCGAATACTTGAGCGAGCTGCGAATCGGGCTGAGAGCGGTGATCCTGTCGCGGTGCGCGATCGCGCAGTGCTTGAGCTGTTGTACGCGACGGCGTTGCGTGTTTCAGAGTTGTGCACCCTGAAGCTTACGGGCGTGAGCCTTGCCGAGCGTACTGTGCGCGTCACAGGTAAGGGCAACAAGCAGCGAGTTGTGCCGTTGGGTGCTCCCGCGGCCAAAGCGATCGAGGAGTATCTACGGGCCGCGCGAAATGCGCTGCGTGCACGGGGTGAGGGTGCGGATCCTGCAACCCTGTTTCTCAGCACACATGGTGCCGAACTCACTCCGGGAAGCGTGTATCGCCTTGTTTCGCGTGAGCTTGAGCAAGAACCCGGTACTGGGCCGAGGGGGCCGCATACGCTGCGTCACAGCGCTGCGACCCACCTCTTGAACGGTGGCGCAGATTTGCGTGTGGTTCAGGAAATGCTTGGTCACGCAAGTCTTGGCAGCACCCAGATCTACACACATGTGTCGACTGAGCGACTTGCGCAGACGTACCGACAAGCGCATCCTCGCGCCTAAGCGCCTAAGCGCCTAACTGAACAGGCTGGCTCCGAGCATCTCCCCGGGGGCGAACCCGGGCAGCACGGCATACACGCCTGAGCCGACGTGTGTGATCCACTCGTTCAACACGTCTGCCTCGTCGAGCCGCTGCTGAATCGGCACAAACTGTTGCAACGGATCCTGCTGATAGCACGCAAAGAGAAGGCCGGCTTCTTGGCCATCATCGTAGTTGGTTGCGCGCCTGAAGATCCGCTCTGAGGGGTCCGTCGAGTGCGCTCGCCGAATATGCGAAGCCACTGGAATCGCCGAAAAGCCGAGCGAATCTTTGGCATCGAAATCGGCCGGGGTGAACTCATCACCCTCGCCCTCTGGAACACTGAGCGGTGAACCATCGACGAGTCTGCGACCCATGCTCGCCTCGCGCCCCGGACGATCGACCATGTCCCAAGTATCGAGCTCCATTCTGATGCGCCGCAGCACAAGTGCGCTGCCGCCTTGCAACCAGCCAGCGCTCGATCCAAGCCACACGAGCGAAGCGAAATCTTCGTCGTCCGGAGAGGGGTTCACGGTGCCATCAATCTGGCCCATCAGGTTCCGCATCGTGGCGCCGCTCTCGTCGGAGCCGCGAGCCTGCCTGAACCCCTGCTGCACCCAGATCTGCTCGGCGAATCCTGCAATGTCTCGATGCAGCATGCGCTGTGCGTGCGCCATCGGGAGCGTGTCATCGGCCTGCACAATCACGAGCAGGTCGCCACCGTCAAACCCTGCTCCCAGCTGGTCACGCTCGAACGCGGGGAGTGGTGCCAGCCAGGCTGGACGCTTCGCTGGATCGACCCGATCCACGAGCCCCTGACCAACGGCCAGAGTAATCGTGAGCCGGGCCGGTCGCGCGGCGAGTTCAGGTTCGGGATCCGCGAGGGGGCTGTCGCCAGAAGTGAGACCTTCGATGTCTTGGGTGAGCACCCGGAACATGCGCTGCAAGGCAGCGGTATCGACTTCGTCTCGCAGCCGGTAGGCCGCATAGCGAATATGGGCAGTGGGAGGAGTGACGACCCCTGCCTGGTGCGCGCCGTGGCAGGGGAGCAGCTCTTCCCCAAAGGGGAGAGCTGCATCTATCGAGACGCCAGTGCGGCCGGAACGCTCGCCGACACCGGCGGTGCCAGAAGCACCGCCAGCGCCACCGAGGAGTGTGCCTGCGCCGAGGGCGCCGAGCACACCGCCGAGGCCGACCCCGACCGCCCCGCCCGTGAACAGGGCGCGGCGGTCGAAGCGGCGAGCACTCTGCGTGCCGCCTGCTTCAGTGGAGTCGGTGTCGGAATCGACAGAATTAGTGTGAGTCATGCGAATCTTCGCCGTGCTCGCCACCACCGTAGTTTTCATTCGCGCCAGCGTAATCCTTTACCAGCACGGTGAATGGAACTGACATGGTCTCGCCATCGGCAGACTTCAGGTTCAGCGTGAAGGTCACCTCTGAACCGGCGAGCAGATCCTTCTTCAGATCCATCAGCATGATGTGGTTCGCGCCCGGAGCCAACTCAAAGGTGCCGTTTGCGGGGATCACCACATCGCCCTTGATCTCTTGCATCACGCCATCTGCGGTGACCTCATGCAATTCGATCATGCCAGCATCGTCACTTTCGACGCTGGTAATAGTGAGATCTGCGTCTCCCATGTTCTCGAGCGTGCCGAACACACCGGTCATTCCACCGGTATCGCCGGCCTTCGCCCATCCTTCGTTGAGCATGACCGCGTGATCAGCTGAGCCGTGCTCGCTGCTCTCCTGGCTTGTGCTGCTCTCTGCTGCCGGGGTGCTTGCAGGCGAGCACGCGGTGAGCAGAGTGAGCGGTGCAACGATGAATGCAGTGGCCAGAACTGTATTGAACTTACGCATGTTTAGTGTGTCTCCTCGACGTCGTTGGTCTTGGCTGGGTCATCGGCAGTCGAGCGCTTCTTTGAAGCGAACAGCACTGCGGCTGCAACGCCGAGCACTACGACTGCGCCGATGGCGATCCAGCCACCAACAGGGAAAGATGATTGCTCGGCAGATGCCGAGTCTGATGTGTCAGCTTCAACCTCGGTGGGCGTACTGCCCTCGGTCTCGTCCGTACCCGCGCCGAAACGTGGATCGGACTCATCGATATCCGAGACCTCGGCTGAGCCGTCTGCTGCAACCTCAAACAGGTAGGCACCCTGAATCGGGTGGCCGTCACTTGAGACCACTCGCCAAGTCACCTTATAGAGCGCTCCGGTTTCGAGCGGCGTGACCAGCGGCTGCGTCACGTCGCGACCAGAAATAACGGGGGTCCCATCGAGCACGCTTGTGCCGGAAGCATCGTCAACGACGATTTCTGTTCCGACAGGCATGATCTCGTTGCTGAAGCTCAGCACGACTCCGGTGGTTGCTCCGTCTGCGTCACTCGTAAATGTGCGAGCGGTGAGCTCGTCATGTGCAAGTGCGGGCGTCGCTGCGGCGAGGGTGAGTCCCACTGCCGCGAGAGCTGCGACGCCGAGCGCCGCGATTCGGTGAGTGGCACGCGCATGCGTGCGAGTGTGGTCTTGCATGTGTCGTTTCTTTCTCTCATTCCGGCACGCCAGAACGTTCGGTGCCGTCGAGAGAAATAGCCCGACAGCTAGTTTGTGATTGCGAGCGCGGATGCGGTTGGCGGTCCGCGGTGGCTCATCGCTGAAAGAAAGACGGGCGTTACCCGAGCGGGTGCTGCCGTGAAAATTTCGAGGATCGCCGGGCGCACTGGCAGCCGAATCGCCGCAGGCACGCGCACAGGCACGGCGCTGCGCAGCAGCCGCATAAGGTGCATGAAAGCGCGTTCGCCGCGATGCATGAGCGCAATGGTGAGCGCGGCAGCGAGCGCGTGGGCTGCCCACATCCATGCGTCTGCTTGGGCGGCGAAACCTGCAGTGCCGGCGTTCGGGGTAAACGGAAGCGAGGTCAATAGTCCCAGGTGCGCCGCGTGTGGAGAGACGGCTTCGTTGCTGCCGTTCATACCGAACCCGCTCGCACCGAAGCCGCTCGCACCAATACCTGCGAAGGACCAGTGATAGACGAATTGCGCCACGGATACGGCAATTGTTAGCCGCCAGAGTGACCCGATCTTGCCCGCAAGCAGCACGCACAGCGGCAACGCAAAGAGCGTGGTGGCGATGATCGCTGCGGCAGTCATGACTCCGCCCGCGACTGCGTGTGACACCGCAGCGAGTAGTGTGGCCGCGAGCGCGCCGAATGCGCCGCGTGCGGTTCGTACCGCACGGCTCATTGAACGCTGATCACTCACTCTTCTAGTCTACGCGTCTGACAAGTGGCTTCATACTTGTGGCCTGAACGTTGCACCCCGCGCGGCTACTCGGGCACGGTAGGATTGATCCTCGTGTCAGTGAATGAAACGAATTCTTCGGGTGAGCCGAACCCGATCACGCAGGAAGCAGCCGATGCCGCGGTCGAGGCGGCCCTTGCCGCGTTTGCCGCAGCGACTACCGTCGCCGAGCTGAAGCTGGCTCGCGGTGAACATTCGGGTGAGGGCAGTGCGATTGCTCGCCTGAACGCGCTTATGCGTCAGGTGCCGAAGGATCAGAAGGCTGAGACCGGCAAGTTTATGGGCCAGGCTCGCGGCCGGATCGAGGGCGCGTATAAGCAGCGCGAGGCTGAGCTTGCAGAAGCAGAGGCTGCTGAACGGCTGGTTGCAGAGACAGTTGACGTCACGGAGGCTCCTGTGCGCCGTGCTGCGGGGAGCCGTCACCCGCTGACTCAATTGCAAGACGAGATCGGTGATGTCTTCGTTGGCATGGGGTGGGAGATTGCCGAGGGGCCTGAGCTTGAACACGAGTGGTTCAACTTCGATGCGCTCGGCTTTGACCCGGATCACCCGGCTCGTGCGATGCAGGACACCTTCTTTGTAGATCCTCCTGAGCGCCACCTGCTGATGCGCACGCACACGTCTCCGGTGCAGGTGCGTTCGCTGCTCGATCGTGAACTCCCCGTATATGTGGTCTGCCCCGGCCGCACCTTCCGGACCGATGAGCTTGATGCAACGCACACCCCTGTATTCAGCCAGGTTGAGGGCCTTGCGATTGACCGCGGTCTGACGATGGCGCATCTGCGTGGCACGCTTGAGCATTTTGCCCGGCAGATGTTTGGCGAAGAGGCGAAGATTCGTCTCCGCCCGAACTTCTTCCCGTTCACTGAGCCGAGCGCTGAGATGGATGTGTGGCAGCCGCACGCGAAGGGTGGCGCCCGCTGGGTCGAGTGGGGTGGTTGCGGCATGGTTGACCCCAATGTGCTGCTGGCTGCTGGAATCGATCCTGACGAGTATCAGGGCTTCGCGTTTGGTATGGGTATTGAGCGCACCCTGCAATTCCGCCACGACCTGAACGACATGCGTGACATGGTCGAGGGCGATGTTCGTTTCAATAAGCAGTTCGGAGGGCTCGTCTAATGCGTATCCCACTCAGCTGGCTGGGCCAGCACGTTTCGCTGCCAGCCGACGTTACTCCTGAGCAGGTGCACGCCGATTTGGTGCGTGTGGGCTTTGAAGAGGAGTCGATTGATCGTTTCGAGGCAACCGGGCCGATTGTGGTCGGCGAGGTTGTTTCGCGTGAGCCCGAGCCACAGTCAAACGGCAAGACCATCAACTGGTGCCAGGTGCGTGTGGCGGCGCCTGGCGAGCGGGCTGCCGATGGCGGCGAAGATGTGCGTGGCATTGTGTGCGGCGCACACAACTTCGAGGTTGGTGACAAGGTTGTGGTGACGCTGCCTGGCGCGGTGCTGCCCGGAGATTTCAAGATTGCCGCACGCAAGACCTACGGTCACGTCAGCGACGGCATGATTGCGTCGGCCCGTGAGCTTGCCTTGGGCGAGGATCACGACGGCATCATCGTGCTGTCGCGTCTGGGGCTCGATCCTGAGGTGGGCGCTGACGCGCTGGAACTCTTGGGCATGCGTGATAGCGCGGTCGAGATCAACGTCACTCCTGACCGCGGCTACGCTTTTTCGATGCGTGGTGTTGCCCGCGAATATTCGCACTCGACGGGTGCCGCGTTTACTGATCCTGCGTCTGCGCTTGACATTGGTGAGGGCGAGGGCTTCCCGGTTGTTCTTGACGACCAGGCGCCGATTCGCGGTCGCGTTGGCTGTTCTGGATTCATCGCTCGCGTGGTTCGCGGTGTGGATCCTGCCCGACCAACTCCGCCCTGGATGGTGGCGCGTCTGCTGCTTGCGGGTATTCGCTCGCTCGGGCTTGAGGTTGATATCTCGAACTATGTGATGCTTGAGTTTGGTCAGCCGTTGCACGCTTACGACCTGAACAAGCTTCGCGGCGGCATCACCATTCGTCGCGCGCAGCCGGGTGAGACGCTGGTCACGCTTGACGGGAATGAGCGCACACTGCACCCCGAAGACCTGCTGATCACTGATGAATCAGGCCCGATCGGCTTGGCCGGTGTGATGGGTGGTGAGTCGACGAAGACTGATGAGACGACCACTGACGTCTTGATCGAGGCGGCAAGTTTCGATCCGATTTCGATCGCGCGAACCCTGCGCCGGCATAAGCTGCCGAGTGAGGCTTCCAAGCGTTACGAGCGCGGGGTTGATCCGCTGGTTGCAGCAGCAGCTGCACAGCGAATGGCTGATTTGCTGGTCGAGTTGGGTGGCGGAACGATTGATTCGCTCGGCGCGAATCTGGTCGCTCCATTCGAGCCTGGAACAATCAGGCTCCCTCTCGCGCGTGTGAACGGGTTGCTCGGTACTGACTACAGTGATGCTGAGGCGCGCGGCGCGATTGAATTGATCGGGTGCTCCGTCACGACTGAAGCGGACGATGAGAGCGTGCTGGTGGTGACTCCGCCGAGCTGGCGAAGTGATCTTTCGCGTCCAGCCGATCTGATCGAAGAGGTTGCCCGGATCGTTGGATACGATCGGATTCCTTCGGTGTTGCCGGTCGCTCCGGCTGGACGTGGTCGCACTCGTGCGCAGCGTCTGCGTCGTCGTGCGGCTGATCTGATCACCGCTTTCGGTTTCGATGAGGTGCAGAACTATCCGTTCGTATCGCGTGCGCAACTCGCCGCGTGCGGCACTGGTGCAGGTGACAGTGCGACCGAGGACGTGCGTGCGGTGCGTCTGGCGAATCCGCTTGATGGTGAGGCTCCCTTCTTGCGTCGTTCGCTGCTTGCGGGATTGATTGGTACGGCTCAGCGAAACGCTTCGCGTGGCTTGACCAACCTTGCGCTGGTGGAGTTCGGTTCGGTGTTTGTGCCGAAACCAGAGGGCGAGTTGCTTGGCACCGAGTCGGTTCCGCCGCTTGCCGAGCGTCCGAGTCCTGCGCAGCTTGCTGCGCTGAACGCCTCGATTCCGGCGCAGCCATTGCGGGTTGCTGGCCTGCTGCTTGGTGACTCGGTTGCGAAGCAGCCGGGTGAGTCTGCTCGTGAGTATGACTGGGCTGATGCGCTGGAAGCGGCGAAGACCACTGCTGCTGCGGTATTCGCAGAGTTGGTTGTTCGTCAGGGCACACACCGCGCATTCCACCCCGGCCGTACTGCCGAGTTGTGCGTGAGCGTTGACGGTGAACTTGAGGTGGTCGGCGTTGCGGGTGAGTTGCTGCCTGAACTGGTGCAGCAGTCACACTTGCATGGACGTGTCTCGGCGTTCGAACTCAACCTTGGACGTTTGATCGAGCTTGCCCCTGAAGCCCCGCAGACTTCGAACCTGTCGACGTATCCTGCGGCTACCCAGGACTTGACGCTGCTGGTTGACGCGGCTGTTCCTGCTGAGGCGGTGCGGGCCGCGGTGGTGGCCGGTGCTGGTGACCTGCTCGAACACGCGGCAATTGTCGATGATTATCGTGGCACCGGTGTGCCGGAGGGCTTGCGCGCGTTGACGTTTGCTTTGCGGTTCCGGGCTGAGGATCGCACGCTCAAAGCCGAAGAAGCGAGTGAGGCGAAGCTGGCGGGGGTGCGCGCTGCACAGACCGCGTTTGGGGCGAAGCTGCGCGACTAAGCAGCGCGGCGAAACCACGTGACGAAGCTGCGTGACGAAACCACGTGACGAAACCACGTGACTGTTGCGCGGGTAGGAGCGCCTGCGCCCGAGCCCGGGCACGACTCGCGAGACGGTCAGTGAGGGGCAGCGATCCGAATCGGGTCGCTGCCCCTCACTGCGTTGAGCGTCGCACCGTGCACCCTCTCGCTCCGCTCCAAGGTATTCACCGCGGGCAAGGTGATCCACCTGAACATGTGTGGTGAATTTGCTGTGTGGGGGCAGACAGGAGCGGCGGCGAGTGCGACACTGAAAAGACACCTCACAAGGCTGTGGATGCGGCCTTGAGACAGGAGAAGCTCATGTCTGTTCAGCGGATCGTTCCAAATATTTGGTGTCAGGGCACGGCCGAGGAGGCTGGCGCGTTCTACGCCGCCGCGTTCGAGAACAGCAGTTTCGAGGTGGAATCCCGCTATCCCGAAACCGGGTTGCTGGACTTTCAACAGCCGCTCGCCGGGAAGGCGCTGACGGTTGCCGTGCTGATCAGCGGATACCGCTTTACCCTGATCAACGCCGGTGACGAGTTCTCACCGAACCCATCGATTTCATTCATGCTGAATTTCGATCCGCTGTTGTTTGACAATGATGCCGAACAGGCGAAGGCGAGCCTTGACCGGCTCTGGGATCGATTGCTTGATGGCGGGCGAGCATTGATGCCGCTGGGGGAGTATCCCTTCAGTGCGCACTATGGCTGGGTGGAGGATCGTTACGGCGTGAGTTGGCAGCTGATCCTTACGGACCCGGCCGGAGATCCTCGTCCATTCATCATGCCTGCCCTGATGTGCGACGGACCAGCGCAGAACCGGGCAGCGGCAGCAGCGGATCACTATGTGCATGTGTTCTCTCGGGTCATGGTGGAGCTTGGCGGCACTGAGATTGGGAGTCGTTTCCCATACGGTGCTCCCTCTGGTGAGGCAACGGCTGAGGCGCTTGCCTTTGGCGAATTTCGGCTGGGTGAGCAGTGGTTTGTGTGCAATGACAATGGCTCCGGGGTCGCTCATGGGTTCAGTTGTGGTGTCTCGCTTGAGGTGCAGTGTCGCGGTCAGGCCGAGATCGACCACCTTTGGGAGGGGCTGTCTGCGGTGCCCGAGGCGGAGCAATGCGGCTGGTTGGTTGATGATTTCGGTGTGAGCTGGCAGATTGTGCCTGACAATATGGGCAAATTGATGCAGCGGCCGGGCGCGTTCGAGCGGATGCTGCAGATGAAGAAATTGGTGATCGCCGAGTTTTGAGTCGGTTCTGAGCTCGAGGAGCCTCCGACAGCATGGGGAACTCGATAGAGTCGTATTGGCATCAAACAAGGAGCACCTGTTGAAGTACATCTCGACCCGTGGCGGCATGCAGCCAATCTCGTACAGCGAAGCACTGCTGGAGGGCCTTGCGCCTGACGGCGGACTTGCGGTGCCGGAGACGATGCCTGTGGTGACGCACACAGACATCGAGAGTTGGCGTGCGCTGAGCTACCCGGACCTTGCTGTTGAAGTGCTGAGCCTATTCGCGAGCGACATTCCCGGGGCAGATCTTGAGCGCATGTGTCATGCCGCATATAGCGCGCAGAACTTTGTGGCGCCCGAGATTGTTCCGGTGACCGAACTCGTAGACGGTATCTCGCTCGTCGGTCTGAGCGAAGGCCCGACGCTTGCCTTCAAAGATATGGCAATGCAGTATCTCGGTCAGTCGATGGAGTACGCCTTGCGCAAGCAGGGGTCGGTGCTCAACATCGTGGGTGCGACTTCTGGCGACACCGGATCGGCCGCTGAATACGCATTGCGGGGCAAAGCGGGCATTTCGGTGTTCATGCTCTCTCCGCAGGGGCGGATGAGTGACTTCCAGCGGGCGCAAATGTACTCGCTGACCGACGAGAACATCCATAACATCGCAATCGACGGTGTCTTTGATGATTGTCAAAATCTTTTGAAGGCGCTCTCCGGTGACCTGGAATTCAAGCGCGCGCACCACCTCGGAACAGTGAACTCCATCAATCTGGGCCGCATCAGCGCGCAGCTTGTGTATTACTTCTGGGCGTGGCTGCGATCCTCAGATGCGCTTGATACGGCTCAGCGCGAATCACACCGAATCTCGTTCACGGTGCCCTCCGGCAATTTTGGCAACATCCTTTCCGGGCACTACGCGAGAGTGATGGGACTTCCCATTGATCGTCTCGTGCTCGCGGCAAACGAGAACAATGTGCTCGATGAGTTTTTCCGCACTGGAATCTACCGTCCTCGGAGCGCGGCTGACACCTACCTGACATCGAGCCCGTCGATGGATATTTCGAAGGCGTCAAACCTCGAACGATTCATTTTTGATCTGCTCGGGCGAGACACCGAGCGTCTCGCTGCCGCATGGCGCACGCTCGAAGAAACCGGAGAGCTTGATCTCTCTGAAGAACAGCCCCGATTCGAACGTGAGTTTGGCTTGGTGAGCGGGACGAGCACGCACGCGGACCGCGTGCAGACGATCCGCGATGTCCATGAGCGCAGCGGCAGAGTGATCGATCCGCACACCGCTGATGGAGTCAAGGTGGCCGCATCACTGATCCGAGAAGGTGAGCAGATGTTTGTTCTCGAAACGGCGAAACCAGAAAAGTTCCCAGAGATCATTGTCGAGGCCATTGGCGAAGCGGCTCCGTTGCCGCCGCACCTGGCCGGACTGCTCGAACTTGAGCAGCATGTGACCGAAATGCCGAACGACGCGAACGAGCTTCGTGCGTTCGTGGCAGAGCGTGCGGTGAGCTGATCATGTGGTTCGGCAAGCGTAAGCGGCGCGAGGTTTCTCATCAACTTGAGCAGGACTCGCAAGCGCGGCCTGCCGAACTTGACGTGCATGCTGCACCAGCAGCGGTTGGGCTCTGGCGTGACAGCATCGGCACGCTCGCGACGCGGTCATTGCAAACGCTGATTGTGCTGGTGCTGCTCGCCGCGATTGTGTGGGGCCTGCGCACGCTCAGCACTGTGTTCATTCCGATCATTCTGGCGCTCATTTTCGCGAGCACATTCTGGCCGGTGACGAAGTGGTTGCGTCAGCGGAATGTTCCGGCTGCCTTGGCTGCGGCGATTGAGCTGGTCGGTATCTTGCTGCTGCTTACCGGAATCGGTTGGCTGGTCACCTGGGCGGTGCGCGACGAGTGGGATGAACTCAGTGAGAAGGCGCATGGCGGCTTTGAACAGTTGATCGAGTGGACGCATACGCTGCCGTTCTCGATTGATCAGAATCAGCTGCTCGAGTGGCGAGATCAGCTGCTGGATTGGGTGAGCACTGCGAATGTTGGCGCCGGAGCGATTGCTGGCGTTGGTGCGGTTGCGAGCTTCATCACGGGTCTGGTGCTGATGATTGTTGTGCTGTTCTTCTTCCTGAAGGATGGCCCTGCAATCTGGCGTTTCTTGCTACGTCCTTTTGAAGGGGAGTCGCGTGAGCGTGCGCTGCGTATCGGCGACAAGGTCGTCGGCACGCTCGGATCATATGTGCGTGGCACGGCGAGCGTGGCGCTTGTCGACGCGATCGGCATTGGTATTGGCCTGGTGATACTGCAGGTGCCACTGGCGCTCCCGCTGGCGGTGCTGGTGTTCTTGCTCTCGTTCATTCCGCTGGTGGGTGCCACAGTCGCCGGTATCTTGGGGGCGCTGGTTGCGCTGGTCGCGAATGGGCCGTTGAGTGCCGTGCTTGTGGTTGGTGTGGTCGTATTGGTGAATCAGCTGGAGGGCAATTTCTTGCAGCCCGTGCTGATGGGTCGCGCGTTGAAACTGCACGCGCTGGTGATCTTGCTCGCGTTGACGATTGGTACGGTGCTTTCGGGGATCCTTGGCGCGGTGCTTGCGGTGCCCATCGCGGCAGTGCTGTGGGGCGTCATTCAGGTCTGGGACGGTCCGAATCTGCCCGCGAGGTGGGCTCGCCCGCATCCCGAAGAGTAAGGAACAACATCCGTGGCACTTGACCTTCGACTCGCGCGAGAAGCGCGAGAACTTCTTGCTGCGCCTGTGGCTGCGGCGATCGCTGAGCTTGACGAGGCGCTTGCGGCTCAGATTTCGGTGGCACCGATCGATCCAGATCTCGCCGATACCGCCGCGTTCTGCGAAGCGTATGGCGTCGCACTGAGCGATTCTGCGAATTGCATCGTGGTTGCGGGCAAGCGCGGCGACGAGGTCACCTACGCGGCATGTGTGGTGCTTGCGACCACGCGCGCAGACGTGAACACGGTGGTGCGCAAGCTCTTGGGCGCCCGAAAAGTCAGCTTCGCTGCGATGGATCAGGCAACCGAGTTCAGTCAGATGGAGTACGGCGGGATCACACCGCTCGGGCTGCCAAGCGAGTGGCGGATCCTGGTGGACTCGAGGGTGATTGCTGTGGAATCGGTGATTATTGGTGCCGGTATTCGCGGGGCAAAGATTTCATTGCCGGGGGTGGTGCTCGCCTCGCTCCCCGGGGTGGAAGTGATTGAGGATCTGGCGACACCGATTCAGGCCTGACTCCGAGTGCGTAGCTGCCCGTGCACCGCTCGGTCTGTGCGTGCGATGTGGCAGTTATGGCGACGCATGCTGAGGCGACGGAAAAAGTTTGCATCACTGCTTGACTCTGCCGTAACGTCAAGCGGCAGAGTGAAGTGTATGAAAGTATTCACGACACCACCAAGACCGACATGACTCAGGCAACTGCGCCAGGCACATTGCCGCATCACAGGATCGGGAGCAAGCTGATGGCAGAGTGGCCCATTGCCGAAGTCGCCAAAGCGACCGGACTCACGAGTCGGACCCTGCGCCACTATGAGCAGATTGCGTTGCTGACGCCATCGAGAGTGGCGCACAATGGCTACCGATTTTACGGCGATGCGGAGCTCTCGCGGCTGTACCGCATTCTCTCGTTGCGGGCGCTGGGGCTTCCCCTCGCAACGATTCAGATAGCCCTCGAAAACGAGCAGACGCTCACCGAGGCGATCACTGAGCACTTGGCTCTGCTTGAAACACGCAGGGCCCACACACATCAACAGATTGCCGCCGTGCAACAGACGCTCGCGGCACTGACGAAAGGCCAAGACATGAGTATCGAAGAGATATTCGCCAATTTCGATGCTTCGCACTACGAATCAGAGGTGCGTGAGCGTTGGGGAGACGCGGCGTGGGAGCAGAGCGCACGACGTCGAGCTGAGCTGAGCGACGCGGATCGACGCGCTGACGACCAACGCAGTCTCGACGTGAATGCGGCGCTTCGCGACGCGGCCGAGCGAGGCATCGATCCCGCGGGCGAAGAATTTCAGACGTTCATCACAGCGCACCATGCCTGGGTCACCGAGCATTGGAACGGCACCTCGCCGAGCGCAGAGGTATACGCCAACCTCGCTGAAATGTATGTCGCCGATCCACGATTTGCGGCGACTTATGGCGGGCAGGCGTATGCTGAGCGCATTCGTGAAGCAATCACGCACTGGATCGCTTCGCAGCAGCGCTGATCCGCGCACAATACGCAACTGGCGGGTGCTCTCAAGTGAGAACACCCGCCAGTTGCGTGCCGTGAGGGAAGGAAGTTACTTCGCTTCTTCGACCACGAGCTTGTCGGTGAGGCGCAGGCGCTCACCAATCGCGCCACCGAGTGCGGTGAGCAGCGAGATGATGATCAGGATGATCACCCCAGGCAGCGACGTTGGGGTGTCGCTCATGTTGATCAGCCAGGTGGCGATGAACGGCAGGAAGCCGGAGAGCGCGCCCGCGATCTGGTAGCCGAGGCTGACACCGCTGTAACGCAGGTTTGCTGGGAACAGCTCGGTGAGCAGCGCACCGGTCACCGCGTAGGTGATGGTGAGGAGGCCGATACCCGAAGCGACGGCGAGCGTGATTGCCCAGCCCGATCCGGTGTCGATGAGCCAGAACAGGGGGAAGGCAGCCGCGGCGGTTGCGATACCACCGATGAGGGTGACTCGGCCGGGTCCAATTTTTTCTGCGATGCGTCCGAAGAGCAAGATCACGATGATCTGCACCACTGCCGCCACCAGGGTGGCGTTCACGACGACCTGGCGATCCACGCCGAGGGTGTTGGTGGCGTAGCTGACCACGAAGGTGTTCATCACGTAGAAGCCACCCACGCCGAGCAGTGCGGCACAGATTGCAACGACCAGACGACCGAATGCCTTGCGGAAGACCTGGAGGGCGGGAACCTTGACGGTTTCGTCCATCTCGATGAGCTGGTGGAAGACGGGCGACTCCTCAACCTTGAGGCGGATCCAGAGTGCTGCGAGGAGCATCGGGAACGCTGCGAGGAACGGCAGACGCCAGCCCCACGAGTCGAACGACTCGGGTGGCAGCATGACCACGAGCGCGAACGCTCCCGAGGAGAGCAGCGTACCGACGGGTGAACCGACCTGCACGAGTGCTGCGTAGCGGGCGCGCTTTTCAGCCGGAGCGTGCTCGATCGCGATGGTGGTGGCGCCACCCCATTCGCCGCCGACGGCGAGGCCCTGCAGCAGGCGCAGGATCACGAGGAATGCCGGAGCCATCAGGCCGATGCTTGCGTAGGTGGGCAGCAGACCGATCACGCCAGTGGCGATGCCGATTGCCACGATAGTGATCAGCAGCGTTGGGCGGCGGCCGATTCGATCGCCCAGAATTCCGAAGAAGAATGCGCCGATTGGGCGGGCGGCAAAGCCCACGCCGAAGGTGGCGAGCGAGGCAAGCAGCGCCGCGGTTGGGTTGTCCTGGCTGAAGAACAAACGGTTGAAGACGAGAGCGGCTGCGGTGCCGAACAGGAAGTAGTCGTACCATTCCAGTGCGGTGCCGACGAAGGCCGCGCGTGCGATCTTTCCTACTTCTGAGGAGCTGACTTGCACCTTAGTGCCGTCTTGGGCGTTGCTCATGTTTCTCCTTTGAATTCCGAGTGAGAAGGGTCAGTCCCGATACACACGAAAATGGCACGCGTCGGGGCGGGTCTCCTTATCGTCGCAGGAGAGATAGGGGTTGCCCAATGGGTATCTGACCTTTGCGAACACGCTGCGATTATGCAAAAGCACAATTAGCTGGGCGTAGCTTCGCTTCGTGCGAGCAGTACGACCGCAAGCGCCGCTTGATTGGGCACGGTCACATCGAGACCAGTCAGATCCTGGAAGAGACGGAGCCGATTGACGACCGTATTGCGGTGGCACTGCATCTCCTCAGAGGTGAGCTTGATGGATCCGCTCGCGAGAAACGCACGCACAGTGAGGAGCACTCGTTCGCGTTCTTCTTGGGGGAGTTGCTCGGTTTCTTCGAGGATCGAACGGAAGTATCCGGGCACGAGCGAGTTCAGATAGTCTTCAGCGCCGAGGGTCCAGAGTTCTTCGATATCGGTGAGACGGGTGAGCTCTGGTGCCACGGTTTGCATTTCGACAGCGGCTCGTGCGGCGGCTGGCACGGTGTGCAGGCCGTCCACTCGGTGCACGTACACAGACGCGGCCGATGCAAACTCACGCGGCCAACTTGAGAGCTTCCTTTCCCTCGCGCGGAAGAGCAGCAACCAGCCACGGTAGACATAGGCGAAGACCTCGCGCTTGGCGAGCCACAGTTGCACTTCGCGCTGCTGTTGGGCGCTGCTGTCTTTCGGAGCAAAGAGAATCACTTCGAATTCGCTCGCGGGGTCAATTCCAATGCCCTTGGCGATTTCATTCATCAGGCCGGGGCTGAGGTGCGACGCATTGAACAGTTTTGACAGGTGTTGTTCGGTGGCGAGGCGCGAGTCTCGTTGCAAAATCGCAACTTCAGCGAGAAACGCTTGCTGTACGTCGTCAATGTATTCGTCGAGCACTGTCATCAACTGCTCCACATGCTGCACGAGTTCTGGCACCCGGTCTGGCTGAGCCAGGTCGAGCAGCATTTGCCAGATGATTCGAAGATCGAGCCGGATCGCTTCGACGAGACGCTCCAGCGGCACCCCTTGCCTGGCGCGTTGCTGGCCGAGTGCGGTGGCGAAGGAGGAGAGACCTGTTTCTGCTCCGCGCAGTCTGGCGATCAGCATGTGCATGGTTTCATGCGCGGCCCGGTCGAGGTCTGCTGGTGAGACCTGTTCGGCGTTGTACAGTGCGCGCGAACGCAATTCGGCGGTAAAAGTCTGCACGAAGAGGGGAACTTGCTCTTGGAGTTCGTCGAGCAGTTCCATCCAGATGTCTCGGCTCATACTCTCTAGTCTCACCCCGAATGGGCATATGCACAATTCTGGGTGTGTGTCATCTACGAATTCGAAATTGCGGGTGCATTCGATGGGCGATTGTATGAAGGTTGAGATGCAAAGGAGCGGTATGCACATCGACCTCATTATCGAGCAGGCACGAATCTGGACCGGCGACCCGAACCGTCCGCGCGCACAGCGGATCGGAATCTGGTGTGGCCGTGTGTTCGGGCTCGACGAGCAACTCGAAGGCGTGACTGCTGAGGTGGTAGTGAACGCGGAGGGTGCGTTCTTAGCGCCCGGCTTCAATGACGTTCATGCTCACTCGGTGTGGTTTGGCCAGACCCTGCTTGAGCTCGATCTGGCGCAGGCGCACTCGGGCGAGGACCTGCTTGCCCGTATCAGCGAATACGCGAAGAACCTTCCCGAAACTTCCTGGGTGATCGGCTCGAATTTCAATCCGCTCGGAATTCGCGGAGCTATGCCAGACCGCGACGCACTTGATGCGGCGGCTGGCGGCAGAGCACTGTGGCTCAAGCACTCCTCGGGGCACGCCTACACGCTGAACGGCGTTGGTCTCGCAGAGGTGGGTGTGGCAGAGTTTCCCACCACCGAGATTGACGGTGGAAAGATCGTCACGGATGCGGCTGGTCGCGCCACCGGATTGATCGAAGAAAACGCGATGTCGGTCGTGCAGAGCTACCACCTGCCTGATTCGCGGAGTGACATTGTGCGAGCACTGGGCGCTGCGACGCAGCAGTACTTGCGTGAGGGATTGACGTCGATCACCGACGCGGGTGTCGCTGGCGGATGGATCGGGCACAGCCCGCAAGAGTTTGGGGCATATCAGCAGGCACGCGAAGCAGGCGCGCTTGGGACCCGGATGCAGCCGATGATCACGCTTGATGCGCTGCACGCACTGAGTGGTCACGCTGACGATCCGGTGTCTTTTGGTCTTGATGCTGGCCTGCGTACTGGACTCGGTGACGAGTGGCTGCAAATCGGCCCAGTGAAGGTATTCACTGACGGCTCGCTGCTTGGTTCGACGGCGGCGATGACCGAGGACTATGAACAGTGTCCCGGAAACCACGGATATCTCTTGGGAGATCCAGCTGAACTGCGTGGAAAGGTATTGCAGGCGGCAGCGGCAGGCTGGTCACTCGCATTGCACGCGATCGGTGATCGCGCGGTTGATTTTGCGATTGACACGATTTCGCAGGCACAACGTGCGTGCGGGAAGCCTGCGATTCCGAACCGAATTGAGCATGGTGGCGTGGTGCGCGAGGATCAGCTGCCGCAACTCGCTGCGCACGGGATTGCGCTCGCTCCGCAGCCTTTCTTCATTCCTACCTTTGGCGACGGCATGGCTGCGAAGCTCGGTGAGCATCGCAGCGGCTTGAGTTATCCAGCAGCGAGTCTGCTGCGTCACGGTGCAATGTTGCCTGGAAGCTCGGATCGTCCAGTGGCACCCGGTGCGCCACTCGGCGTGATTCAGGCGTTTGTTGAACGTCTCACCGAGAGTGGGGCTCCGTATGGGCCGAGCGAGCGGATCACCGCTGAGCAAGCCCTGATCGCCTACACGCGCGGATCGGCAGAAGCCACTGGCTGGGCCGAGCGAAAGGGTGTGCTCTCACCCGGAATGCTCGCTGATGTGGTGGTGTTGTCAGACGACGTGACGGCAGTGTCGAGCGAGCGAATTTCGCAGCTTGAGGTGCTCGCGACGCTCGTGGGTGGCGAAGTGAGACATGGAACGATCGGCGGGCTCGGCTCGCGGTAGCGATCCTCGGCCCGGTAGCTAACGAACACGCGATAAGTGGAGAACGAGAAGAAGATATGACTGAGCAGACAAGTGCAACCCCAGGAGCTGTGCAGAGCGGCTTTCTGAGCGATTTCGCCGAAATGTCACGGTTCGGTGCGACCGAGCGTGGTGGCGTGCATCGAGAGGCGGCTTCGGCAGCGGATCATCAGACCCGTGCCTGGTTTGCTTCGTGGCTGGCAGACAATAGTTTTCAGGTGGTTGAGGATGAGATTGGCAATCAGTTCGGCATGATCGAACTGGTTCCCGGAGCGCCCTATCTGCTGATCGGCTCGCACCTTGATTCACAGCCAATGGCTGGCCGCTTCGATGGCGCATATGGCGTGCTCGCTGCAGCGCACGCTGCACGAACCGTGAAGCAGCGAGTCGATCGTGGCGAGGTGGTGCCGCAGGTGAATCTTGCGGTCGTGAACTGGTTCAATGAAGAGGGCAGCCGGTTTGCGCCGAGCATGATGGGATCTTCGGTGTTCACCGGAAAGATGACCCTCGAAGAGGCGCTTGCGACGACAGATCGCGCGGGCACTACCGTTGCTGAGGCACTGGCAGAAGCGATTTCCGAGCCGCAACGAGGCGAGGCACCGACGCCCGGGCTCTATGCAGAGATTCACATTGAGCAGGGGCGCCTGCTTGAGAACAGTGGGCACTCCATCGGCCTGGTGCACCGCACCTGGGCAGCAAGCAAGTACCAGATTGTGGTGCACGGTGAGCAGGGGCACACGGGTGCCACGGTGATGGCTGATCGCAAGGATGCCTTGTTTGGGGCCGCATTGCTTATTGTGGCGGCTCGTGAGCTTGCGGAAGAGTTCCCCGAGGGCCAGTTGCACACCTCGGTTTCCGAGCTGTCGCTTGAACCGAACTCACCGGTGACACTTGCGCGTGAGGTCATCATGAACCTTGATCTTCGTTCGCCGGATGAATCGGTGCTTGCGCGCGCGAATGAGATCCTTGAGGATCGTGTGAGTGAGATCGAGCGGCGTGCCCGTGTCACTGTTGAGCGCAACCGCACTCACCAGTGGGGCTTGCTCCCGTATCAGCCTGAGGGCGTTGAACTTGCTCGTGCGGCAGCGACAGAGCTGGGCCTGAGCCACACAGAAATCATGACTGTCGCGGGACATGACTCGACCAATATGAAAGATCTTGTGCCTACGGTGATGCTGTTCATCCCCAGCATCGAGGGCGTTTCTCACAATGAGCTTGAGAATTCTTCTGACGAAGATAGCCTGGCGGGCGTGCAGATGCTGAGTGAAGTGGTGGCGCGTCTGGTGCGCGGAGATATTTCCGCTGCCTAGACGGTGGTGATGGCGGCCGCTGGGACGAGAACTTCTCTTGCTCTCGGCGGCCGTTCCTGCGGTAGCCTGAGCTTATGCGACTGCTGTATCAAATTCTTTTCCAGCTGGTGCTTGGCGCAATCGGCCTGATCGTGGCGCATATTGCGCTTGCCGACTTCACCCTGCACCTTGCTGGTTTCTTCACGGCGCTCGGAGTGTTCACACTCGCTCAAGCGGTACTTGCGCCACTCGCGATGAAACTTGCCGAACGCTATGTTGCACCGCTTACCGGGGGAGTCGGGCTGATTTCGACCCTGCTCGCACTCTGGGTTGCGTCGCTCTTTCAGGGCGGGGTGGAAATTCGCAGTCTGCTGGCCTGGATCGTGGCACCGCTCATTATTTGGGTGATTACTTCGCTCGGCGGCTGGCTGTGCATGCATTTCTTCGTGGATAAGCGGCTGAAGCGCAAGGCCGCAGAAAAAACCCTCGGGCGATCGAAATAGGGCATGCCGGCTGAAGTGCTGCGCGCCGATGCGGTGGGAGTCAGTCTCGACCAATCGGTGTTGCTGCCTCCCACCTCGCTGCGGCTTGTCGCGGGAGAAAGCGTGGCGGTCCTCGGCGAAAATGGGGCGGGTAAGACCACGCTGCTGCGCGCGATCTCAGGCCGAATTCGTGTCACCTCCGGTGCAGTGTTGCTGCGCGGTGTGCCGATACGGGAGGCTCGACGCGAGCAGCGAAGTGAGCTTTCTGCGTTGATTGATCCTCCGACGCTCTACCCCGATCTCACTATCCGTGACAATCTCGCGGTGATCGAAGCAGCCTGGTCCGGGTGGAAACGCCCACTCCCGGGGCTTGGTTCCAGGGCGCTTGATGTCTTTGGGATCTCGCAACTTGAGAAGAGATTCCCGAACGAGCTCTCAAGCGGCCAGCGGCAGCTGGTATCGCTGGCGGTGACATTCGCTCGACCCGCCAGCGTGTTGATCCTTGACGAACCAGAGCAGCGCCTTGACCCCCAACGGCGGGAGCGGGTCGCTCAGGCAATGCTGGATGCAAATCAACGCGGGATCGCCATCGTCTTTGCCTCGCACGATCCGCTGCTTGTCGACCGCACCGCTCAGTCGAGAGTCTCCATCGGAGCGCAGTGAGCGAGGGAGTGGGCGGAGGAATCTCGCAGGCACGCAGTGATGCGCGAGCGATGCGGCAGGTGCGCGCTGCGTTGCGCGGTGACACTCAACTCGGTGCCGGTGACCTCGCCTATCGCGTGTATTTTGCGGTGATGATCCTCATCGTTGTGGCCGCACCTCTTGTGCGGGGCCTGCTGTTGTGGCTCGCCGAGGTGTTGCCAGCACCGCACGATCCCATGCTGAGTGCCGCGGCGGTGCTCGGGGGAATCGGGGTGTGGGCTGCGGCGGGCTTTGCGGGCTGGTATCTCGTGCCAGTGCGAATATCGCTCCCTGAGTTGGATCTGCTGTTCACGAGTCCGCTGCCCCGCTGGCGGCTGCTCTGGCGGCGCTCCGCGCGTCTCCTGCTCGCGTGTGTGCTCGCAGGATGGTTCTTGGCCGCCTGCTTCATCGCGACCCGTGCCCTGCAGGGTCAGGCTGTGTTGCCGCTGGTGCCGTCAGGCGTGGTCTGGGGCATGCTGCTTGGTGCGAGTGCCGCTGCGATCATGTTGGGCGCGCAAGCGATGCATGGCACACGCTGGCAGCAGGTGCGTGCGCAGGCGCAGCGTGTTGATGTGGTGAGTGCGCTTGTGATGACGGGTGACTTCTCAAGTGCTGCCGCGCGTATCGGTGAGCCTGTTCGGCTGGGACGCAATTGGAGACTGAACGCCTCGGTGCCTGGTGGGCGTGGCGTGTGGTTGTGTGTGCGACGGGACCTGCTGGGGATGGCACGCACGCCCGTGCGGAGCGTGTCAGCAGGGCTTGGGCTTGCTGCCGCGTCCGTGCTTGCCGTGTGTGCGACGGCTGCGCAGGAGCTGAGTGTGACGGTGGTGCTCGGTGCCGCAGCTCAAGTGCTCGCGTATTGGGCGTTGGTCTCGTGGTGCCGGGGGGTGAGAACGGCCGCTGAGGGGGCCGGATCACCTCCCCTTTTGCCCTACGGTGTTCGCGGGTTATTGATTCGTCACGCAGTGGTGCCTGGCACTGCTGCGCTGGTGGTGTGCGTGGCAGGGGCGCTCGGGGCGGCGGCTCTGCTTGCGCACCGCGAGGGGGCAGGTGTATTGGTGCAGATGCATCTGGATCAGCAGGTGCCACTGAGCGTCGCTGCGCTCGCGGGTGCCGGTATTGCGTTGAGCGCGCTCGTGCTGCGATTGCATGGTGCGCTGAAAGGTCCTTTGCCGGAGCGTCTCTTGGCCCCCATTCCGACGCCTGTCGGGGATGCTTCTGGGATCAATATTGCGCTCTGGAGCGCTGATTCGCTGGTGCTCGCGATGATGAGTGCTGCGCTGTTTTTCTCATTGTGTGTCACAGTGCCGTGGGTGGCTGCGGTCGTATTGTGCGGAATGCTGTGCGGAGTGCTGTGTTGGACAGAGGCGCGCGTGCGTCGCTCGGTGCTGCTCTCATAGCGGGCAACGCTGCGGGAAGGCCGCGCAGCGAAAACACAACGCAGTGAAGAAAGCTGCGCAGTGAACGCAATGAAAGCCGTGAGCGCAATGAATCAGTTCGGGCGTGACCAATAGCACCCCACCCCACATCTGCTTGCCAGCGCGCGGGCACTGACAGACACGCCCTAGAGCAGGTCTAAGAGTGTGTGCAGGCCGGTGCTGAGCCTCGTCACGGGTTCAGCGCCGTATCCGATAGCGAGTGCTTCTGGAGCGTTGCCGCGTTGCGTGTAGCTGCCAAGGGTGTCGACGAGCACTCCGCGAGTGTCGAGTTGCTGTGCGATTGTCGCCGCGCGTTTGCCCGCTGGAAGCTGCAAGACGGCATGCAAGCCTCCGTCGGTGCCGCTGAGCGAGGTCGCGAGTCCTGCGTCTGCGCACATGTCGAGAAGCAGGGTGCGCCGATGCCGGTATTCTCTGCGGGCGCGTGCGACATAGCGACGAAAACCACCAGTCTCAAAGAACTCCGCAATGGCGGTTTGCGTGAATTGCGGTACGGTCGCGCCGATGGTGTGTTTTGCGTCGATGAGTGCTGCCCAGAGTTCACTCCCGGCAGTCGCAATCAGGTACCCGCATCGGAGTGAGGGTGAGAATGATTTGTTGAGACTGCCGATGTGGGCGACGGTGCCACCGGGATCGAGCGCCGCAATTGCGGGGAGCGCGGCTCCCACGTAGCGAAATTCGCTGTCATAGTCGTCTTCAACCAGGATCACCCTGTGGGCGTTCGCCCAGTCGAGCAGCGCGGCTCGGTCGGCTGCAGGCATCACGCCGCCGCGCGGAAACTGATGGCTTGGGGTGACGAGAAGTGCACGCAGGTCGTCTGGTTGAAACGACGGATCGGAGTGTGCGAGTCGCTCAAGGTCGCGCAATTGCAGCCACGGCTCCCGCATGGGAATGGCGTGCACCGTGGCACCGCTGAGCCGAAGCACTCGTGCGGCTTCGAGGTACCCCGGGTCTTCCATGCCCCAGGTGGATTGCTGCCCGAGGGCCAGCGCGATGAGCAGCAGCGCGTCGACTGTGCCGGACGTGATGATGACGTCGTCCGGGGTGCAGCGCAGTCCGCGTGTGCGCCGCGCGTGTGTGGCGATTTGATTGCGTAGCGTTGGATCGCCTTGCGATGGGGGAGCGTACGAACTGAGCGGTGCGCGGGCGGCGCGTTGGAGCGCTTTTCGCCAGTCTTCTGGTACGGAGATGCTGGCAACCGGATTACCGGTACTGAGGTCAATCTTCGAGGGGGAAGTGTGCACGGTCGGGCGGCTGTGGGCGGCTGGGGGTGCGCTGCGATCCGGTGGCAGGAGCAGAGGTGCCCCCTGCGGTGCTGGCGCGACCCCTTTCGCGACTTTCGTGCCCGATCCGGGGAGAGAGTCAAGGTAGCCCTCGCCGTTGAGTTGTTCGTAGGCGCGAACCACGACCGAGCGAGAGATCTTGAGTTCGTCGGCGAGTGATCTGCTTGCGGGAAGCAAGTCGCCAGCCCGGAGCGTGCCAGAGATCACATGTTCGCGAAGCTGCCGCACGATCTGCTGCGAGAGCGACACCTCACTGCTGCGATCCAGGCGTACCCAGGTTGAAGAAGCTGGCATGGCGATCCGATGTTCTACGAGAAGTGGTATCTCTATCTTGCCCGGAATTGGACTCGATGAAGAACCGCTTTTGCCAAAGAATAGTGCTGCCTGAGCTCTACGAAGCTCCCCAAACGTGTTTAATCACGGATGAAACGAGGATCCGATGTTTCCACTGACCTCTCAGCGCATGCCAGAGAAGATGGAGAGCGATCGCACCAAACTTGATGCGATCTTCGCGTCGAGCGTGCTCGCCCATATTGGGCTTCTCGTGGCTGGGCGTCCGGTCGTGTTCCCTACCGCCTACGCCGTAGTAGAGAACCGTGTCCTGATCCACGGCTCCACCGGCTCCCGCTGGATGCGCGCGATCGTCGCTCAGGACGTGACCGTAGAAATTACCAAGCTTGATGGGATCGTCGTCGCCCGAAGCACCTTCGAGTCGTCGGTGAACTACCGCAGTGCGATGCTGTTTGGCCGTTTCAGTGCAGTGGAAGAAGAAGAGAAGCCAGCGCTGCTCAATGCGCTCTCTGACCGGTTGATCCCCGGCCGGAGCAATGAGGTGCGCCCCTCGCTGAAAAAAGAGCTTGCAGCGACAGCGGTGCTCGCGATGCCCATCACCGAATGGTCGCTTCGCGTCTCACAGGGCTGGGCCGAAGACGAAGCCGACGACATCGCAGGCGAGAGCTGGGGCGGTGTGGTGAACTTTGGTCCGCCAAGCACCAAGATTATTGCGACACCTGACCTTCGGCCCGGCATCCCAGTCCCTGCCTCGGTTCGGGAGCTCGCTGGCGCGCCAGAACGGATCATCTGAATACCGCGCGGCCAGGAGCGAACCCGGTAAAGTGAACACTTAGGTTCATCGGGTCACGGCAGAGGAGGCAGAGTGCACCTCAAAAGCTTGACGCTGAAAGGGTTCAAGAGCTTCGCTCAACCGACCACTTTTCAGTTTGAGCCGGGTGTCACCGCCATCGTTGGGCCGAATGGTTCGGGCAAATCAAATGTGCTCGATGCGCTCGCCTGGGTGATGGGCGAGCAGGGAGCAAAGACTCTGCGCGGTGGCAAGATGGAAGATGTCATCTTCGCGGGAACAAGCACCCGCGGCCCGCTCGGGCGCGCCGAAGTAAAACTCACGATCGACAACAGTGACGGCGCGCTGCCGATCGAATACAGCGAGGTGACGATCAGTCGCACCCTCTTTCGCAACGGATCCAGCGAGTACGCGATCAACGGTGAGAGCTGCCGCCTGCTGGATGTGCAAGAACTCCTGAGCGATTCTGGGCTTGGGCGAGAGATGCACGTCATCGTCGGACAGGGACAGCTCGATGCGGTCCTCAGGGCGACCCCCGAGGATCGACGCGGATTTATTGAAGAAGCAGCGGGAATTCTGAAACACCGCAGACGCAAAGAACGCACGCTTCGCAAACTCGACGCCATGGAGACGAACCTCACCCGCCTGAACGACCTGGCCGGAGAGATTCGTCGCCAACTGAAACCGCTTGGCCGGCAGGCGGAAGTCGCAAAACAGGCCCAAGGAATCGCTGCGGAGGTGCGAGACGCGAAGGCGCGTCTGCTCGCCGACGATGTGGCGAGGTTGCGCGCGGAACTCGATGAACTCGCAAAAGACGAAGCCGAACGACACAGCGAACGCATTGTGCTTCAAGAACAGCTTGAGCAGAAGCAATTGCGCGTGCAACGACTTGAGCAGGAGCAGCAAAGCGATGAGCTTGATGCGGCTCGACGAGTGACCGTTGCCCTCGAATCGTCGCAGGGGCGACTGCGAGGAGTGTTCGCGCAAACACAGCAGCGCTTGACCTTCCTCGCCACTCAGGCCGAAGCTCCAGAACAGATACACCGCTTGAGCCAGTCCTCGGTGGACGAGGCGAAAACCGAGGCTGAGCGGCTGAGCGAGCTGATTCCAGCGACCGAGGTGGCTTGGCAAGAAGCGGGTGATGTCACACGGCGCGCGCAACAGTCTCTTGATGCGATTGATGAGCACATCGCAGCACAGAGCGCACTCGTGTCAAAACATGACCTTGAGCTTTCGAAGCTGCGTGGGCAAGCCCAAGCTGCTGATCAGAAACGACTTGCCGTGAGCCAAGAGCTTGAACGTCGCCAAGTTGCAGCTGATCAGGCAGAGACGCGAGCGGCTGACGCCCAACGAGACCTTGAAGAGTTTCTGCGTGCGCTCGACGAGAGTGAAGCGCCGGAAGTTGGGCTCGACGACGCGTATCGTGCTGCGCAGGATGCTCAGACCGAAGCAGAGAAATCCCGCGACGAGCTTCGCGATGCGCTGCACGCGATGGAGCAGGAACGGGCAGGCCTTGACGCCCGCATCGGCGCGCTCGCGCGAATGCTCGATCAACGAGATGCCTCGGGCGCCCTGCTCGCGGAGGAACCGGCGGGAGTGCGCGGCCGGGTCGCAGACTACATTCGGGTGGCTGATGGGTACGAAGCAGCCGTGGGAGCGGCGTTGGGGGTATTCGGCGATGCTCTCCTTGCTGAGACCGAGTCTGATGCCGGTGAAGTGGTGCGTGCCGCGCGGGAGCGAGATCTTGGTCAACTGCGTGCCGTGATCGCGCGGTCTGCGCTCGCCGCCAGTGATCCGCCAAAGGTTGACGGATTGACGGTCGCCACCGAGGTGCTGCTTGAGGCACCTGACGGGGTTTTTGGGCTGCTCTCGCGCAGCTATCTTGCCGCTGGGGTTGCCGAGGCCTTCGCGGGGGCCGAGATCCTGCGGAAGACCTGGCCAGCCGAGAGCTTCACGATTGTGACCAGCTCCGGTGACGTGCTCACACAGCACACCCTGACCGGTGGTTCGAGCCTGGCGCCTTCTCGCATCGAGCTGGGTGCAGAGCTTGAGCAGGCCACGCAACGTCTCGACGCGCTCACCGTTGAGATTGCTGAGGCTGAAGTTGCTCTAGCCGAGCGGCGCGACACCGCAGCACGAGCAAAGCTTGCCGCCGAACGCTCGTTTGCCGAACTGCGCGCAGCGGATGCTCGTATCGCCGAGGTCGCAGAACAGCGAAACCGCTTGACCGTTCGCGCCGAGGCTGGGCAGGGTGAGGCGGAACGTGCCCGTCTTGCGCTTGCTGAGGTCTCGGGGAGTGAGACTGAGGCCGCACAGGAGGCAGAGCGAGCGGCTCGGACCTACGCGGAGGCAGCGGCGAGGCCGCGCCCGATTCTCGATGCGAGTGAACGAGATGTGCTGTTTGCCGAGGTGGAACGCGCCCGCGCCGCTGAGGTCGAACGCCGTCTTGAGCACGAAACCGCGCGTGAGCGTGCACGGGCCGCAGATGCGACGTTCCGCATGCTCGCAGAGCAGTTCGCGGCCGAACAGCGTGCGGCAGAAGAGTCCGCCAGGCGGGCGGTCTTGCGTGCACGCCAGGTGGCCCGTGCCGAAGCGGTGACTGAGCAATTGCCCGCGATCCTCGAATCTTGTGACCGTTCGCTATCTGAAGCGAGAGTTGCTCAGCAGCGCGCAGAACAGGAGCGTGCGAAGCACAGTCAAGAGCTCACGCTGCTGCGTGCTGAAGAGTCTGATTTGCGGGGCCGGTTGCAAGCGCTCACGGATCGTGTGCACGGAGCCGAACTAAAAAGTTACGAGCGCAAACTGCAGCTCTCAGCGCTGCTTGAGCGGGCCGGTAACGAGCTTGGCCTGGTCGAGGACGTGCTGATTGATGAGTACGGACCTCGTAGACCGGGCGAGGTCGCTGCTGGACACCGGGCAACTCAGCAATCTGCCCAGCAGTCGACCCAAGACACCGTCGAGTTGAACGCACAACCGCCTCAGCGCAACACGAGCGAAGCACCGCACACCTTTGAGAGTGATCTCGAAGCCGAGCTCGCTGCCGAACTCGGTATTGTGCCCGTGCCCGAGACCGCACACGGGCAGCCGGTTGAACCAGCTTTTGACCCGTCAACACTGACCAGGGCCGAGCAGCAACAGCGACTGGCGAAAGCCGAAAAACGCCTAGCTGAACTTGGCCGGATCAATCCACTTGCCCTTGAAGAGTTTGCCGCGCTCGAGCAACGGCACAGCTTCCTCTCGGAGCAATTGCAGGACCTTGCGAAAACTCGTGCGGATCTGCTCGCGATCATCGCGGATCTCGACGAGAAAATGCAGGGGATTTTTGCCGAGGCCTTCGCGGATACACAGGCGGCGTTTGCTGAGGTGTTCCCGATACTGTTCCCTGGCGGCTCTGGTCACATTGAGCTTTCCACGCCAGACGATCTGCTGAATACCGGTATCGAGATGGCAGTGAAGCCCGCAGGGAAGAAGGTCGAACGGCTCTCGCTCTTGAGCGGCGGCGAACGATCCTTGGCGGCTGTCGCTTGGTTGATCGCGATTTTCCACGCGCGCCCAAGCCCGTTCTACATCATGGATGAGGTCGAGGCGGCGCTTGATGATGCCAACCTTGGCCGTTTGTTGCAAGTATTCGAGACGCTTCGCGAGAATTCGCAGCTGATCGTGATCACGCACCAGAAGCGCACAATGGAGATCGCCGATGCGCTCTATGGCGTGTCCATGCGGCAAGACGGTATCTCTGCGGTTGTGGGCCAGCGGATCGGGCCAGAGGTTTAGCTCTCGGGTGAGCGTGCGCTGCGACCTGGGTCTGGTGTGTGGGCGCGCAGGATCATCCCTTTGGATGATGCTGCCGGTACTTGAGGGCGACGCGGCAATTGTGGTGACGCGCATAACGTGATCTCAGAGGGTCAAATTGACCCGGTGAAAGGGATCATCATGATCGAGGCTACGAACCTTACCAAGCGCTACGGCGCCAAGGCGGCGGTAAACGATGTCAGCTTCTCGTTACAGCCCGGTCAGGTCATCGGCTTTCTCGGGCCGAACGGTGCGGGCAAGTCGACCACGATGCGCATGCTGATGGGCCTCGACCGTCCAAGCTCCGGCAGCATCACCGTGATGGGAAAGCCCTACGCCGAACACCGCAACCCGTTGAGCGTGGCCGGGGCGCTGCTAGACGCAAAGGGAGTGCACCCCGGGCGCAGCGCTCGAAGCCATTTGCGCGCGCTTGCCGCGACGCATGGCATCAGTGACGCGCGCGTGAACAAGGTACTGGAACTCACCGGGCTGGAGTCCGTTGCTCATAAGCGGATCGGGGGCTTCTCGCTCGGCATGGGACAGCGCCTTGGCATTGCTTCGGCGCTGCTTGGCGATCCTCAGGTTCTGGTGCTTGATGAGCCGGTGAACGGGCTCGATCCAGATGGCGTGCTTTGGGTGCGAGATTTTGTGCGTACCTTTGCGGCTGAGGGGCGCACGGTGCTGCTCTCAAGCCACCTGATGAGTGAGATGGCGCAGACAGCCGACCATGTGTTGGTGCTGGGGCGCGGATCGTTGATCGCCGACGCGCCCATCAGCGAGCTGATTGCGGGCGGCGGCGGGCAGCGCACTGTGCGGGTGACCTCTCCCGACTCGATTCGCCTGGGCGAATTGCTGCGCGCTCACGGTGCTCGCAGCACCCAGCAGAGCGATTGCGATGAACTACTGCTTGACGGGATCTCTGCCGCCACGGTGGGGGAGATCGCTGCAGCGAACGGCATCGTGTTGCACGCGCTTTCTACTGATACTGCCTCACTTGAACAGGCCTATCTTGAACTCACCCGTGGCGAACTCGAATACGCCGCTGCGTAAGGAGACTGACATGACTACTCTCACAATGAACCACACGAATACTGCGGCACCGGCTCCGATGCAGGCGACCCCAGTGAACGCTCGACTGACCTTCGATGGCATTTTGAAGGGGGAGTGGATCAAGCTTCTCTCGCTGCGATCGATCCGCTGGTCGGTGATCGTCATGCTGGTGCTGAGCTGGGCAGGTGCCGGGCTGCTGTCGCTTGCGCTCGTGCAGACCGAGTTTGTGACTCCTGATACGGCCGCGCAAGTGGTGGCGCAAGCGGCGACCTTCGGCAGCATGTTCACCGTGCTGATCATGGGCGTGCTTGGCGTGCTCGCGATGACGAGTGAGTATGCGAGTGGCATGATCTTGTCGTCGCTTACCGCGGTGCCAGCTCGCACTCCCTTGTTGCTTGCGAAGGCGCTTGTGGTGGCGGCGCTCGCTTTCTTGGTGGGTGTGCTGAGCAGTTTCGGCGGGGCATTGCTTTCGGGTTTGGTGATCGGCGGTGACGGCCTGGGGGCGCTGACAGATGCCTCGGTGCTGGTTTCACTGCTCGGAAACACGCTCTATCTGACGCTTGCTGCGCTGCTCGCGCTTGGCCTTGGCACGCTCCTTCGTTCGAGCGCCGGTGCGATCTCTGTGGTGGTGGCGTTGCTGTTCATCGCACCGATTGTGATGCAGGTGCTCGGGATGGCTGGCTGGGCTTGGGTGCCGGCTGTGTCGAATTGGCTGCCATCGAGCCTGGGCTCCACGCTGTCAAACTCGGCGATGTTCGCTGACCCAGTGCCCGGAGCCGTGACATACTGGGGCGCATTGGGTGGTCTTGCCGCCTGGGCCGCGGTCGCGCTTGTTCCTGCCGCGGTGCTGTTCAAGACGAGAGACGCTGTGTGACCAGAAGCACTGCTGATGCGCAGATACGCGCATCTGCCGGGGGCGCAACTTCGAACGATATTGTTTCGGAGTTGCGCCTTCCGCGACCGCCGGGGGTGTTCCGGCGATGGCTGGCCGCGCATCCGAAGTTCGTGGATGGCACGATTGTGGTCACCTACCTCTTCGGCTGCGTGATGATGATTGCGCTTGAACTGCTCAGCGGCATTTCGAGCGCGGTGTATGAAGATCTTGATGTGCAGAGCGGCGCCGATCTGCCCTATCAATCTGACCACCTCACTTGGCCTTGGGTCTTGGTGAGCATTGCGATTGTGCTGCTGGTCGCTGTGGCACTCGCGTATCGACGTCGCTTCCCGATGACCGGACTGATCCTCATCGCCGTACTGATGTTCTTCGAGCAGGGCCTCCTGGTGGCGCCGAACGCGGTCGCGCTCGTGTTCTTGCTCTATGCGGTGCCGGTGTACCGCAGCGTGACTGCCGGCTGGGTGGGGCTTGTCGTCGTGATCGCGATGGATACAACGCTGTTGTTGATTGTGGGCAACTCCGCGGTGGGAGTGCTGGGACCGCACGGGCTGAACATCAATTCCGAGCATGATTTGCGTGCTTCGATCACACTCGCTGTCTTGAACGCGATGTGGTTGCTCGCAGTGTTGCTGATCGCAATCAACCTGGGCAATCGTCGTCGCTATGTGGAGGCCCTGATTGATCGGGCGCATCAACTGGCCATTGAACGCGAGCAGCGCGCACAACTCGCGGCTGCAGCCGAGCGCTCACGGATCGCCAGGGAAATGCACGACATCGTGGCACACTCGCTCTCGGTCGTGGTGACACTGAGCGAGGCAGCTTCGGTATCGGTGCAGAGCCAGCCTGAGGCGGCCGCGAGTGCGATGGAACGCGCGGCTGAGACCGGGCGGAGTGCGCTGATGGAGATGCGTCGCCTGCTCGGCGTGCTGAGCGAGCACGAAGAGTCGACAGCAGACACCAGTGATGCGCCATCAACGGGCGCGATCCCTGCTCCCCGGGCCCCACAGCCGGGTATGGCGCAGTTGCACGAACTCTTCGATGGCTTCAGGCAGGCTGGCTTGCGCGTCGGGGTGACCCAGTCGGGAGTGCCTGCCGGCGATGCGGCTCAGCAGCTTGCCGTGTTCAGGATTGTGCAAGAGGCGCTGACGAACACACTGCGTTATGCGGGGCGGGGCGCTGAAGCGCGAGTGTTTCTCACTCATTCAGCAGATGCGACGCAGGTCGAAGTGATTGACACCGGCCGGATCACCGCTGGGGAGACCGACCCCAATCCGAAGGCGATCCCGGGTAGCGGACGAGGATTGACCGGTGCGTCAGAGCGTGCGCGTATGTTTGGTGGCACTCTTGAAGCTGGACCGTATGGCAGCGGATGGCGGGTGCGAGCTTCGGTGCCAACCGATATGGGCGCGAACTGAGGCTTCGGCCGCGAATTGAACGTGTGGCCTGAAGGGGAGGGCCGCCTTTGAAAACTGACGAGAGAACACGGAGACACCATGAGCGATACCGAGCTGAAGATCCTGTTGGTTGATGACCAAGAGCTGATTCGCACCGGGTTCGCGTTGATCCTTGGCACACAGCCTGATTTGGCGGTCGTGGGTGAGGCCGGTGACGGCGCGCACGCGCTTGCGATGATCGAATCGCTTTCTGCGGCAGGGAACACCCCTGATGTTGTCCTGATGGATGTGCGCATGCCCGGGATGGACGGTATCGCAGCGACGAGCGCGATTGTCTCGCAGTATCCGGCGATCCGCGTCTTGGTGCTGACCACCTTTGACCTTGACGAGTATGCGCTTGCGGCCATTGAGGCTGGCGCGAGTGGTTTTTTGCTGAAAGATGCGCGCGCTCCCGAACTGATCGGTGCGGTTCGCTCGGTTGCCGAGGGTGACTCGGTGATGGCGCCGAGCGTGACCAGACGGCTGATTTCTCGGCTGCGTGAGCCTGTCGCGGTGGAGTCCCCGCAACCCGAGTGCGCGCAGGATGCGGCGAGAGAGACTCTTGAGCAGCTGACCGAACGTGAACTTGAAGTGTTTTCCTTGATTGCCGAGGGACTCAGCAACGCCGAGATCGGCGAGAAGCTGTTTCTTTCGGAGTCGACCGTGAAAACTCACGTTGGCAGGGTGCTCTCGAAACTTGAGCTGCGTGACCGAGTACACGCGGTGATCCGTGCCTATGAGGTGGGGCTGAGGTAGCGATTGACGTTGCCACTGATGGTTTCGACTGTGTGGCGCGGCTCTTCTGACGGCTGGTGGCTTGTTGTGCTCCAGCTGTGTGGAGTGTGCGGGCATACTGGAGCGCCCGGAACGACCCGAATCTGGCACCGCACACTGAAGCCATTTGCGAGAAAGCTCAAATTCTAATCAATTGTTTTGTATCTCGCTGCTATGTCACGAGTCGCTAACAACTCGGTAGGAAAGCGCAGAGAACGCTGACAGCGAAGCCCTGTTCGGCTTATTCTCATGGGGAGCTCCGCAATGACGCGGATCACCAACAAGAAAGGTGTCATCCATGAAGATGATTTCCAAGCGCACCACTGGTGCTCTGGCGCTCGCCGCCAGCGCAGCTCTGCTCCTCTCAAGTTGTGCCGGTGGTGCAACAAGCGACGAGCCAGCGAGCAGCGGTGACGGTCTGAAGATCGCAACCCTTCTTCCACACACCGGTTCGCTCGGCTTCCTGATGCCACCAGTGCAGGCTGGTATGGCTCAGGCAATGGCTGAGATCGAAGAGGCAGGCGGCGTGCTCGGTCAGCCAATCGAGATTGTTGCTGACGCCAATGAGGGCGATGGCAGCGATATTACGGTGGTCGAAAAGGGCGCTGACGAAGTGATCTCAAGTGGCGCAGCCTTCGTGCTGGGTGCAATGAGCTCGTCTCGTACGCTGCACGTGGTCGACAAGATCACAGGTGAGGGCATCCTGATGGCATCGCCTTCAAATACTGCATCAGCACTCAGCGGTATTAGCCCGAACTACTTCCGCACTGCACCACCTGACTCGGTGCAGGGTAGTGCACTCGCCAACCAGATCCTGGCTGACGGTAAGAGCAACATCGCATACCTGACCTTCAACGATGACTACGGCCTCGGGCTGCGTGACACGATCCAGTCGGTCACCGAAGCTGGTGGCGCAACCACTGTCTACGGTGGGAAGGGTGACGGTAACGAGTTCCCAGTCGATCAGACCACCTTCTCGGCTGACGTGACTGCAGTGAAGGCGTCGAACCCAGACGCGATCGTTGTGGTGACCTTCGACCAGATCAACGCGATCCTCCCTGAGATGATCGCGCAGGGCATCGATCCTTCGATGGTCTACCTCGTTGACGGCAACGCAAACAGCTTCGCTGAGGTCGTGGATCTCGGCAGCGTTGTGGGCATGCAGGGTTCGATCCCTGGCGCTCAGGCAAACGAAGAATTCAAGTCGCAGCTCGAAAAGATCTACAGTGATCAGTTCGGCGGCAAGCTTGAGAGCTTCACCTACGGCCCCGAGGCATATGACATCGTGATGATCATTGCTCTGGCCGCTGAGAAGGCTGGCGCGGCTGACGCGGCATCGGTGCAGGCACAGCTCGCAGCTGTGACCGGCGCAAACGGTGGCGAAGAATGTGACACCTTCGCAGATTGCAAGGCGCTCATCGCTGACGGCAAGGACATTCGTTTCATGGGCAAGGCAGGCACTGGCCCACTCAACGAGAACAACGATCCTTCGTCGGCATGGATCGGCATCTACAAGTACGACGAAACCAACACTCCAGTCTTCCAGACCGCAGTGGAGGGCGAGGTGAAGTAACACCCCGCACGAAAGCAGAGAGCCCCCGGGTTGATCCCGGGGGCTCTCTCGCGTGTGTGGGGGCTCGTTCGGGGGCGGCTCTCTTCTGTGTGAGGGCTCGTGCGGGGGATCGCCTGCGGTTCTCGTGTGCCCCGCGCTCAGCCGCCTCGTGCTGGCTCAGATCTAGCTCTGCCGCCTCGTGCGCTGGCTCACCGCCTCGTGCGCTGGCTCAGCAGCCTCGCAGCCTCGCAGCCTCGCGCTGGCTCAGCAGCCTCGTGCTGGCTGCTGGCTGCTGGCTGCTGGCTGCTCTGATCTGGCTCTGCGTCGCAGAGAGCTACGGCGCTACTGTCGAACCCACCGCGCACTGAAGGGGGTGCCGTGGCAAAGAAAAGCAGGGGGTCAGACCTTGAGTCTGACCCCCTGCTTTTGTGTTCAGCTAGGCCGTGTGTTCGGTGTCGCCGTCTTTGGTGGCTGCCTCAACGTCGGCAGCCAGCGTGCCGAGATAGAGCTCAATGACCTTCGGATCATTTGCTAGCTCCCGGCCTGGACCCTCGTACGCATTGCGGCCCTGATCGAGCACATAGGCGCGATCACAGATCTGCAGGCAGCGGCGAGCATTTTGCTCGACCATGATGATCGTCACGCCCGTCTTGTTGATCTGCCTGGTACGAATGAACGTCTCATCCTGACGCACAGGGGAGAGCCCAGCCGAGGGCTCATCAAGCAAGAGGACTTTCGGATCCATCATGAGCGCTCGCGCCATTGCCACAGACTGACGTTCACCGCCCGAGAGTGATCCCGCCTGTTGTTTGCGGCGATCCGCCAGCATCGGGAAGAGATCCCACATTTCGGCAATGCGGGTCGAAAACTCCTTCGGGCGCAGAAACATGCCCATTTGCAAGTTCTCTTCAATCGTCAACGACTGGAACACGTTGTTGGTCTGCGGCACGAATCCCACGCCCTTGCTGACCAGCTGATTCGTCGACAACCCGGTCACGTCTTCACCCTCAAGTCGCACCGCCCCGTCACGAATGTTCACGAGTCCGAAGAGCGCCTTCAGCAGTGTCGACTTCCCGGCACCGTTTGGCCCGATAATGCCGATCAACTCACCGCGATAGGCCTCAAGGGTGCAGCCATTGAGAATGTTGATACCGGGAAGATAGCCCGCTGTGAGATTGTCGGCCTGAACCACAAGTCTTGAATCATTCATCGGGTCTCCTCCACTTCTTCGGCGATCTCCGTCGCAATTGCGCGCATGAATCCGGTGTTGATCTCAGAGTCATCGCCGAGATCCTTATCGTGATGTGCGCCGAGATATGCGTCAACCACAGCTTCGCTGGTCATTACCTCTTCGGGTAGACCCTCGGCAATCACCTCACCCTGAGCCATCACCACAACCCAGTCACTGATGTGACGCACCATATGCATGTCGTGCTCCACAAACAGGACCGTCGTTCCTTCGTCGCGCAACGCCTGAATATGGTCAAGCAGACTCTGTGTGAGCGCTGGATTGACACCCGCCATGGGCTCATCAAGCATGATCATCGCCGGATTCGACATGAGTGCTCTTGCCATCTCAAGCAGCTTCTTTTGCCCACCCGAGAGATCACCCGCCATGTCGTCTTTCTTCGCGTCAAGCTTGAAGCGAGTCAGCAGCTCTTCCGCACGCGCGATATTCTCGCGTTCACGCGACTTCCACAGCGGAGGAATCAGACCAACAAAGAGATTCTCGCCGGGTTGATTGTTCGCGCCAATCAGCATGTTCTGCATGACAGTCATGCGCGAAAGTGCCTTTGTCAGCTGGAAAGTGCGAACCATGCCGGATCGGGCCGCCTGCGATGCGCCAGTGCGCCGAAGATCCTTCCCATTGAACGACCACTTTGCGTCACCTCCGCCGATCAGCTTCTGAGCATTCGACGGTTGATCGAAGCCAGTGATCAGGTTGAAGAAGGTGGTCTTTCCTGCACCGTTCGGGCCGATCAGTGCGGTGATCGCGCCACGCTGCACCTCAAGGTGATCGACGCTGACCGCAGTCATACCGCCGAATCGACGCTCGATGCGATCCACCGTCAAGATCGGGTCAGGCTTGGCCACGCCGGGGGTCTGGCTGAGGCCGCGCAATTCATTGCGCAGTGCAGTGCGATCGTAGGGGTACCCGTCGATCGTGGCCGAATTGTTGTTGTGTGAGTTAGACATTGAACGACAACTCCTTCTTATTGCCAAGAATGCCCTGCGGTCTGAACACCACGAGCAGCATGAGCGACACTCCGATGAGCACCCAAGCGAGCTGTTCAGTCTGCTGCACGTTCAGCACCGAGTTGGGAATGAATTCACTGGCGAGGCCGGTGAGCGCGATACGCACGATGAAGAAGATCAGCGTGCCAAGCAGCGGGCCGAAAATCGTGGCGGCACCGCCAAGCAGCATGATCATCCAGAGGTTGAACGTCATCGGACGTCCCATCGAGTCGGGCTGCATTGCTGACGGCAATGCCATCACAATGCCACCGAGCGCACCCAGCACGCCGCCAAGAATCAGCGCCTGAATCTTGTATGAGAACGAGTTCTTTCCAAGTGAGCGAACTGCATCTTCATCTTCGCGAATGCCTTTCAGCACACGACCCCAGGGGCTGCGAATGAGTAGCCAGGTAACCAAGATAAACAGCGCCACCAGTCCCCAAGCTACGAGCCGGGTCCACCAGTCATCAGCGCCAGTATTGGCGTAGGTGATACCGAGGATCGTCGTTCGCCCTTCGGGGAGGAAGGAAAGCGCGCTGAATCCTTCGCGATACTGCGAACTGGCCAAACCGGTCGGGCCGCCAGTGACTTCCTGGAGGCTTGCCATGCGCACGATCATGCGCAAGATCTCCGCCGCGGCGATGGTGACAATCGCCAGGTAGTCGCCTCGAAGTTTCAGCGTCGGGATACCAAGGATCAACGCAAACACGACCGCGCACAACACTGCGACGAGGATCGCGGCCCAGAAGCCCAGCCCAAAGTACGAGACAGAAACGCCGAAGCCGTATGCGCCGACAAGCATGAATCCTGCCTGGCCGATATTCATCAAGCCAGTGAATCCGAAGTGGATGTTGAGTCCGATCGCGGCAAGCACGAAGGCCGCAGTGGTCGGAGAAATTGCACTCTGCAGAATGCTGGTGAGCAGATCAGTCCAGAAATTCATGATGTCCTCCTATCCGATCCGCTCTTTGCGACCGAAGATGCCTTGCGGTCGAACCAGCAGAATCAAAATCAGGATCAGCAGGGCGGTTGCAAACTTCAGGTCGCCCGGCAGCCAAATGTTAGTGAGCTCGACCACCATGCCGATGATCATTGAGCCGATGAAAGCGCCGAAGGCCGTGCCTAGCCCGCCAAGGGTGACTGCTGCAAAGAAGAGCAGCAGCATCTGCCCGCCGGTGAACCAGTTGATGCCATTGAAGATCAGGCCGAGGAAAACACCCGAAAGACCTGCCAAACCGCCGCCCACAAGCCAGACCACGCTGATGATGCGATCCACGTTGATGCCCGATGCCTCTGCGAGCGCCGGGTTGTCGCTGATCGCGCGAGTGGCGCGGCCGAATCGGGTGTACATCAGTCCAACGCCGACCAGGATGATCGCGACGAGCGAGACACCCATGGCGATGTATGACTGGATCGTCATCGTGATGCCAAAGACGGTCGCTGTCTCAGGGTTGCGGCTGTCGATACGAATGATGCCTGAGCCCCAGAAGTACTGGAACAGATACTGCATCGTGATCGAAAGGCCGATTGAGACGATCATCAACTGCATGAGGCTCAGCCGCCGTTTGCGGAGAGGTTTCCAGAGCAACTTGTCTTGTGCCCAGCCGAAAGCTGCCATCGCGGCGACCGAGATCAACGCTGACAACAGGAGATTGCCGGTGATTCCCATGAATGTTGCTGCGAGGAGGCCACCGAGTGAGACCATCTCGCCGTGGGCGAAGTTAGAAAGCCCCGTGGTGCCGAAAATGAGTGAGAGTCCGAGGGACGCAAGCGCGATAAGCAAGCCAAGGCGCAGGCCGGAGGCGAACTGCTGCCAGAACCTCGGCCACGAAAACGAAGATTTCGCTGATGTTGCGCCAGTGTCCGCGCTGTCATCGCTGCTGCCGCTGCCGCCACCGTTTGCCTCGTCAGCATTTGCAGTCAGCGGGAAGAGTCCGCCGGCTGAATTGCCAAGTTGCACCGTAATATCGCGGGTGTCTACCAGCTTGAAAAACTGGCCCTCTGGCAGTGATTCTTCGTCGACCGACACGGTGAACGTGCCGCCCTGAGTGACCGCGAACGCCCACTTTCCGTCAGAACCTGTCTCTACTGTTTGGTCTTCACCATTGCCGCTGAGTTGCACGACTACTCCGACGGCGGGTTCGCCGTCACTCGTCTTGATGACTCCCTGCAAGCACCCAGTGCTTGCGTCGGGGGCGCATTCTGCTGCATTCGCTGCCGTCACAGGAGCGATTCCTGTGACAATAAGCAGTGCGAGCAACAAACCGAGTAGTAAAGCAACGCTGCGTGGGCGTCTGGTGCTTACCGATATGGCCGTTGTACGGGTCACGGTACCTCCAAGGGTATCGCCCCGGGGCCTCGTTGCCCCGGCGCTTGAACATCTTGATAGTAGCCGGGAGCGGGCGATAATCGGACAACGAATTTCGATTAGTCACCGCTTCGTGACCTTTGGCTGAAAGTTTCTTGAGGTTCTGGATGCCTGCACGAGACTTATTTGGGTGCGGGTGCCCTCCGCTCCAGCGCTACCCCTAAACTTGAAGGCATGGCTGAGCGCTCCTGGTCGTTTTCAAACGTGTTCCGAAATGTCTTCGGCGGTGGTGAACCCATCTCCGACGACACCTGGGATGAACTTGAAACTGCGCTGCTCGGGGCCGACTTTGGTCCAGACATCACCGATTCGATCCTCGATCAATTGCGCGAAGACGTCGACCGACACCGTGTCACTGAGGTCAAAGAGCTTCGGCGGATGCTTCGAGAGCTGATTGAAGAACGTCTCGCCGCCTTTGACCCCACGCTGACGCTCTCTGATCGCCCCGCGGTCATTCTCGTGGTTGGCGTGAACGGGGTTGGGAAAACGACCACGATCGGAAAGTTCTCACACTACTTGCGCAGTTTCGACAAGCGCGTCCTCGTCGGTGCTGCAGACACGTTTCGTGCCGCCGCAGTTGAACAGCTTGCAACCTGGGCTGAGCGCTCGGGTGCCGACATCGTGCGGCCACAGCAGCAGGGCCAAGATCCCGCCTCGGTGGCGTTCCAAGCCGTTGAGCGAGCCAAGAACGAAGCGTATGACGTTGCCATCATCGACACCGCAGGTCGGCTTCAGACCAAGGGTGGGCTGATGGACGAGCTCACCAAGGTGCGCCGCGTGATTGAAAAGCTTGCACCAATCGCCGAGGTGCTCCTGGTGCTTGACGCCACCACCGGTCAAAACGGCCTGGCGCAGGCCGAAGCATTCATTCAGCACGCCGGAGTGACGGGTCTCGTGCTCACGAAGCTTGATGGTTCGGCAAAGGGCGGCTTCGTGCTTGCGGTGCAGCAAAAGACGGGACTGCCGATCAAGCTCATCGGCCAGGGGGAGGGGATCGGGGATCTGACCGGTTTTACTCCACACGTATTCGCGCAGCAATTGGTCGGCTAGATTTTGTGAGCACGCTCGGGAGTTCCCGGGCATCTGCGGGGCTGCCCACGCCTAGGGATCCGTACCAAAGAATCTGCGGAAATTCAGGAAGAACTATCGCTTTCCGCGAAATCCTTCACACTCGTCAACTTATAGGAGTAGACCAGAGGTAAGGCCTGACGGCCGAGCCAAAGCGCGACCGCCGAGCCGGATTTCGCCCGTACCCGGGCATCATTCGAGAAAGGCAGTGCATTGCAAAACCTCACCGTGTTGGGCACCGGAGTCCTCGGCTCTCAGATCATCTTCCAAGCGGCATACTCAGGCAAGAACGTGGTCGCCTACGACATCAGCGACGAGATCCTTGAGAAACTAACCGATCGATGGGACTACCTGAAGGCAGCGTATCGTCGTGATCTTCCCGATGCGACCGAGCAGAAACTCGATGCGGCAGTATCGCGGATCCGCGCGACCGCTGATCTCGCAGACGCGCTCAGCGACGCTGACATTGTGATTGAAGCGGTGCCTGAGCGGCTCGACATCAAGCAACAGACGTGGGAACGAGTCGGAGCCCTTGCCCCAGAACGCACGATCTTCTGCACCAACTCGTCGACACTGCTGCCAAGCGACATTGCTCCATTCTCTGGCCGCCCAGAGAAGTTTCTCGCCCTCCACTTCGCCAATGAAGTTTGGAAGTTCAACACCGGTGAAGTGATGGGGCACCCCGGAACAGACCCGGCGGTGTTCGAACAAGTCGCTGAGTTTGCTGAGCAGATCGGAATGGTCCCCATTCGGGTGCAGAAAGAACAGCCCGGGTATGTGCTGAATGCGCTGCTCGTTCCTTTGCTCAACGCGGCATCGGCGCTCTTTGTGAAAGGAGTTGCCTCACCAGAAGACATCGACAAGACCTGGCGCATTGCCACGGGTGCCCCAGTGGGTCCATTCCAGATCTTCGACGTAGTCGGCATGATGACCCCATACAACCTCAGCAAAGACAGTGCCGATCCGGTGCAACGAGAATTCGCCGAGATTCTGAAGCGCGACTTCATCGACAAGGGCTACCTCGGCAAGGGCTCAGGTCGAGGTTTCTACACCTACCACGCATAACTCGCACGGCTCCGCGCCATTCACTCGGACGGTGTGCCGCACGGAATCGTGTCGGGCGAGCTGAATGGCGCGGTAGGCTGTATTCACTATGGCTACTTTCGGAAACCTCTCCCAGCGGCTCACCGACACGTTCAAGAACCTGCGGTCAAAGGGCAAACTCTCTGCCGCTGATGTCGACGGTACGGTGCGCGAGATCCGTCGCGCCCTGCTTGAGGCAGACGTTTCACTTGACGTTGTCAAGGACTTCACCGCGAAGGTGCGCGATCGAGCACTGGGTGACGAAGTGAACAAGGCGCTGAACCCAGCACAGCAGGTCGTGCAAATCGTCAACGAAGAGCTGGTTGAGATCCTTGGTGGCGAGCAGCGTCGCCTGCAGTTCGCAAAGCAGCCGCCAACTGTCATCATGCTTGCGGGCTTGCAGGGTGCCGGAAAGACCACTCTTGCCGGAAAGCTCGCGAAATGGCTGAAAGAGCAGGGCCACACGCCACTGCTGGTCGCCTGTGACTTGCAGCGTCCAAACGCCGTGACCCAGCTTGGCGTTGTCGCGGAACAAGCCGGTGCCGCATTCTTTGCCCCCGAACCGGGCAATGGAGTGGGCGATCCGGTGAAGGTTGCGAAGGCAGGTGTGGCCGAGGCGAAAGCCAAGCAACACGACTTTGTCATCATTGACACCGCCGGTCGACTCGGTGTCGACGCGGAAATGATGAAGCAGGCCAGCGATATCCGTAAGGCCACGGATCCTGACGAAGTGCTCTTCGTCATCGACTCGCTGATCGGTCAAGACGCAGTCGCGACCGCAAAGGCCTTCCAGGAGGGCGTGGACTTCACGGGCGTCGTGCTTACCAAGCTAGACGGCGATCAGCGAGGCGGCGCAGCGCTCTCGATTCGCGGCACCACAGGCAGGCCGATCCTTTTCGCCTCAACCGGTGAGGGCCTTGGCGACTTCGAGCCGTTCTATCCAGACCGGATGGCGAGCCGCATCCTTGACCTCGGCGATATCCTCACGCTGATCGAACAGGCACAGCAGGCCTTCGACGAAGAAGAGGCGATGAAAGTCGCCGAGAAGATCGCGACTGAATCGTTCACTCTTGACGACTTCCTGAAGCAGATGCAGCAGCTGCGCGGGGCTGGCTCGATCAAGAAGATGATGGGCATGCTGCCAGGCATGGGCAAGATGAAGGATCAGCTCGAGAACTTCGATGAGCGAGAGATCATTCGCACAGAAGCCATCATCCAGTCGATGACTAAAGCTGAGCGCACGAACCCGAAGATCCTCAACGGTTCACGCCGACTGCGTATTGCCAAGGGATCTGGCACCACCGTCACCGAAGTCAACTCTCTCGTGCAGCGCTTTGAGCAAGCCGCCAAGATGATGAAAACCGTGGCAAAGGGCGGCATGCCGCAGCTTCCCGGAATGGGGCCGATGCCGGGCATGGGCGGCGGATACGCGAGCAAGAAGAAGCAGCAGGTGAAGGGCAAGGGCGCAAAGCGTTCCGGCAACCCAGCCAAGCGTGCTGCCGAGCTCACGGGCAAGCCTGCTTCGCCAGCGAGCGGATCTGGATTTGGGCTGGGAGCTGCGGCTTCGGGCGGAGCCGGCACGCAGCCCAACGATGCAGACCTCGAAAAGTTGCAGCAAATGCTTGGCGGTCGTGGCTAGCGTCTCTCTGCCACTTCCTGCGCGCTGGCGATCACCCGAACCCAACACGCAGCAGCGTGCGCGGATGTATCAGGCGCGCCCTGATGGTCGCGTCCGATCGGGACTTGGTGCCTGCGCTTTCCCGCATCCTGAGTCGACCCTGCGCGCGCCAGGACTGATCTGATCGCGGCCTGATCGAATGAGCGACACCACTGATGAGCGACACCACTGATGAGCGGCTGGCGCAATTGCGCGCCGAATGGCCCAAACGTGTGAGCTGGGAAGCGGTTCGCGCAGACGACCCAGAAGCGTTCAAGATGGCAGCCAGAGGAATCTGGGTGCTGCTCGGGGCGGTGCTGGTGACGGTGATCTGGGTGCTGCTCGGCTCAGATTCACTGCCTCGCTGGATACTCTGGATCTCGCCGTTGCTCTATGTCGCCTCGCTTTGGGGTGGGATCATCCTCTGGATTGGTGGCATCATCATGCTGCTGATGCCGAGTGACGCGAGGCGCGCGATCGCCGTGAAACAGTATGCCGACTCGCAAGGACTTCACTTCATGCGTTTCGGCTTTGCGCCACCGCGATTGGGGATTCTCTTTGCTGAGGGCACGGCGGCCCCGCTGCCAAAACGGCTGCGCCGCTGGGGAGGGCATCCCGTCTGGCAGCCGGAAGATCCCGCGCGCCGCCCGCTCTATCGCACGGAGTTCACGATGTGGAACGGCGAGGCGGCTTTCGAACCCGATCTGCAAATTGGTATCGCGAGTTTTCAGGGCAGTAAGAGCGACCAGCGGGGGCCTCGTGACGCGTTCCGGTATCTGACGTTGCCGCTCTCGCGTGACCTGCCGCACCTGATGATCGATTCCCTCCACAATGGCCGCATGAATGCTGCCCTGCCACGTTCGGAGCGATTGACCTTCGAGGGTGACTTCGATCAGCATTTCGCCGTCTACGCGCCCATCGGATACCAGCGCGATGCCCTTGAACTACTCACCCCGGATGTGATGGCCTGCTTGCTTGACCACGGCAAGCATTGGGATATCGAGGTGGTCGAGGATCGCCTGATCGTTGCCTCAAATAAGGTGTACAGCTGGACTGACCGCAATGAAATACCAGCCCTGCTGCACTTCGCTGAACTTATCGGCGATGAACTTGGGCACCAGGCCAACACCTATACTGATCCGCGTGCTGCCCGACCGCGCACGCAGATCGCCACCCCAGGCAGGCGACTCTCGCGTCGTGCCTCTGGGTGGTCAATAGCGATCCTTGGGGCAGTTGTTGTTGGGCTCTTCGTATTTCCGCACGTGCTTGGCTGGCTGCTTGATGCTTTCTAGTCAAGCCCGGCGTGCAGTTCGGCGATGAGACTGTCAACGACCGAAACGAGTGAGGACGCGCCGGCGGCGGCCCCGCCGAACTGCTCATAGTGGAGCAATTGCCGCTCAGCGCTTGTTCCGCCAGCAAGGAGCTTGGACACGTCTGCGAGTTCGCTTTCGCAGCCCAGCTGCGTCGCGATGGGGGAGAGCCTGGCCAAGAGCGCAGTGAGATCATCGCGCAGGGGCACCTGGCGGCCCTCATTGTCGACGATGATCTCTGCGTCGAGACCGTAGCGTGCGGCACGCCACTTGTTTTCGCGCAGAAACCACGGCCGAAGGCGGGGCAGCGCTTCGCCGCGGTCTGCCGCTTGCTGATAGTACTCCGTGAGGCACTGTGCGAGTGCGGCGAGCGCGCCGATTGTTGCAATCGTCGAAGCGCCATCGCAGAAACGAATCTCGAGTGTGCCCCATCGTGGTGCTGGGCGAATGTCCCACCGCGCTTCCGTCGGCTCGGCAATGACTCCCGTATTCGCGAGATCTTCAAGCACCCGCTCTACATCTGACCAGTTTTCGAGTTCCCACGGCAGTCCGGCGGTGGGCAATTGCTGAAACCGCAGGGTGCGATTTGATGAATAGCCAGTAGACTCACCGGCCCAAAACGGGCTCGAAGCAGAGAGCGCCAAGAGGTGTGGCAGATGCGAAAGCAGGGCGTGCATGAGTGGCACTACGCGATCCTCGCGATCAATGCCGATGTGAATGTGCACCCCCCAGATCAACATATTGCGACCCCACCAGCGGTACTTCTCCATGAAGCGGTTGTAGCGTTCGTGTTCCGTGACGAGCTGATGTTCCCAGCGGCTGAAGGGATGGCTGCCGGAGCCGATCAGTTCGGCGCCGTGCGCCTGAGCGTGATCGCGGGCGACAGTGGCGAGTTCGCGCAATTCGGTCGTTGCTTCGGCGACCGTCTGATGCGGTGCGCTCACGAGTTCTACAGTGTTCTGAAGTAACTCGCCGGTGAAATGAGGAAACCGTGTGGTGGGGTACTTCTTCTGCAGCTCCGGCAAAATGGCGGGTGCGATGTTGGTGAGTTCCCGTGTCTGCTGATCGACGAGGGCGAGTTCCCACTCAAGACCCAGGGTCGAGCGAGGGGAGGGGGCGAAGTTGATCGGCATGGGGGAAAACTCCTCGCAAACGCAGTTGGCGCGTAGGTGAATCATACGTTGCCAGTATGGCGAAACAGTAAAATCCCTGATCGCGACAAAGTTTGCAATGAGTGACAGATCGTGCAAGAATAGACCGGTTCGCGCAATAGCGCGTCAGGCTTCCGCACTTCACTGGGCGGTGTCACATTTCAATGCAAGGAGCATCATGGCTGTCAAGATCCGCCTGAAGCGTCTCGGTAAGATCCGGGCGCCTTACTACCGTATCGTTGTCGCTGACTCGCGCACCAAGCGCGACGGTCGCGTCATCGAAGAGATCGGCAAGTACCACCCAACCGAGAACCCTTCGTTCATCGAGGTTGACAGCGAGCGCGCACAGTACTGGCTCAGCGTTGGCGCACAGCCAACCGAGCAGGTCGCTGCAATCCTGAAGCTGACCGGCGACTGGGGCAAGTTCAAGGGCGAGGGCGAGACCGAGTCGCGCGTGCAGACCCCAGAGGCAAAGGTTGCATTCGAGGCTGATGCCAAGAAGAAGCCAGTGCTTCGTCCGAAGGCAGAGAAGCCAGCAGAGGCTCCTGCTGAAGAGGCTCCAGCTGAAGAGGCTCCGGCAGAGGTAGCTGAAGAGGCTGCAACCGAGGCTGAGGGCTAAGCATGGCCGTCTCGCTTGCGGAGGTGCTCGGGCACCTGGTGAAGGGCATTGCGACCCTGCCAGATGAGGTGCGCGTTGCAAGCCGTGAGACCGCTCGTGGCGAATTGCTTGAGGTGCACGTTGACCCAAGCGACCTCGGCCGGGTGATCGGTCGCGGTGGCCGCACGGCACAGTCGCTGCGCACAGTGATTGGCGCCCTGAGTGATGGTCGTCGAGTGCGGATCGACGTCGTCGACACCGACTCTGAGGGCGAGGGCTAGTGGCCCAGCAGCCATCCCGCGCCAAGGCTCCCCTTCCCGATTTGGGTAAGGGGAGCCTGCGCGTTGGGCGACTCACCAAACCACACGGTCTCAAGGGTGGACTGAAAGTCGAGCTGTACACCGACAACCCAGACGAGCGTTTCGCTGCGGGAGCGCTCTTCCATCTGCAAGTACCATCTGAATCGCCCTGGTTCGGACGCACACTCACCGTGCGCGAACTGCGCTGGTTCAATGGTGTGCCCGTCTGCTTCTTCGAAGAGGTGGTCGACCGCAACGACTCAGAGAGCATCGTGCGAGCGATCCTCTGGATTGACGAGGCAACGGTCGAGCAGAGCGTCGAGGAGAATGCTTGGTACGACCACCAGCTGATCGGGCTTGAAGTTCGCCGAAACGGTGAGCTTGTCGGCACCGTCAGCGAAGTGCAGCATTTCCCGGCACAAGATCTTCTCTCGGTGCACACATCAAATGGCACCGTGCTGGTGCCATTCGTCGAGGCCATCGTGCCTCACGTGGATCTTGACGCCGGTGTGGTGACCGTCACCCCGCCCGCAGGTCTTTTTGAAGACATCGCTGACGAATCACCGGCAGACGCGGCTCCCGAGTCAGATGTTGCAGCAGCGCCCCGAGAGGCGAACGATGCGCATTGACATCGTCAGTATTTTTCCCGCGTACTTCGACACGCTCGAGCTTTCCCTGCTCGGCAAAGCGAAGGATCGCGGTCTCCTCGACCTTCGCGTGCACGATCTGCGCGATGCCGCACATGACAGGCATCGCACCGTAGACGACACTCCCACGGGTGGCGGTGCTGGAATGGTGATGAAGCCCGAGCCGTGGGGAACCATGCTCGACAGCATCCTTGACGCACCGGACTCGAGTGACTCCCCGCTGATCATCTTTCCGTCGCCCGCCGGCGAGGTATTCAACCAGAAGATGGCCCGTGAACTCTCGGGTGAACAGCAGCTCATCTTCGGCTGCGGCCGCTACGAGGGTCCTGACCAGAGGATCTTCGATGAGTATGCGGATCGGGGCAGGCTCCGGCTGGTAAGCCTCGGAGACTACGTGCTGAACGGCGGCGAGGTGGCTACGCTCGCCATGATTGAAGCCATCGCCAGGCTCCTGCCTGGAATGGTCGGTAACCCAGAGAGTCTCGTCGAAGAATCACACGAGGACGGCCTCCTGGAGTACCCGAGCTACACCAAGCCTGCCGTGTGGCGAGGTCGTGAAGTGCCGCCCGTGCTGCTCAGTGGCAACCATGCGGCAATTGCGAAATGGCGACATGAGCAGTCGATCGAACGTACCCGCAGGGTGCGACCCGACCTGCTGGGGGAATGATCCGCTCCTGACTCTCAGCAGAGAGTGCGTCGAATCGGACAGACGCAATGTCTGATGCGGTGCGGCGTGAATCGGATTGCTCGCGAAACTATGGCATAATAGTTGTTTGTGCCACGGTGCGGCACTGCCGCGAGGGTCCGCACGAACCGTGAGCGCCACATTCTTTTCATACAGTGACATTTGCGAACCGACTTGCGGCGGGCGCAGAGAGAGACAATCATGCAGAAGCTCGACCACGTCGACGCAGCGTCGCTCAAGAGCGACATTCCCGAATTCCGCGCAGGCGACACCGTCAAGGTGCACGTGAACATTATCGAGGGCAACCGCTCGCGTGTTCAGGTGTTCCAGGGCATCGTCATTTCGCGCCACGGTGACGGCGTCCGTGAGACCTTCACTGTTCGTAAGATCAGCTTCCAGGTGGGTGTGGAGCGTAAGTTCCCAGTTCACTCGCCAGCCATCGAGAAGATCGAGGTTGTCAGCCGCGGTGACGTTCGTCGTGCGAAGCTGTACTACCTGCGTGGCCTCACCGGCAAGAAGGCAAAGGTCAAAGAGAAGCGCGACTTCTAAGTCATACGTTTCATACGCTCTCAGGCTCTCCCCGGTTCAGGGTGAGAGCCTGAAGTGTTTTGTGGGGTCATAATTGAATGACCGCATATTCAGCCAGAACAATCGAGTAACGGAGACAGATGAGCCACAATGCCGCAGCCCGTCCGAAAGGGGCTGGCAGCAGTCTGCTGAGGTTCTTGCGAGATCTTCTGATTATTCTCGTAGTCGCCTTTACTGTTTCGTTTTTCTTGAAAACATTTCTTGTGCGGAGCTTCTACATCCCATCGGGATCAATGGAACACACGCTTGAGGTGAACGACCGGATCCTCGTTAACCAGCTCGTCCCAGATGTCGTCGGTGTGCAGCGCGGCGATGTGGTGGTGTTCAAAGACCCGGGTGGCTGGTTGAGCCTGCCGCAGAGCGCCCGCGTGCCATCGCCCACTCAGCTGGAACAGGTGATGCAGGTGCTTGGCCTCGCCGCAGACACGAGCACCGATTACGTTGTGAAACGAGTCATTGGCATCGGTGGCGACCGTGTTGCCTGCTGCGACGCAAACGGGCGAGTGACCGTGAACGGCGTGCCTCTGAACGAACCGTATGCGGTCGTTCCGCAGGGGACGAGCCGGGTCTCGGACCTTGACTTTGATGTGGTCGTGCCAGAGGGCTCCGTGTGGGTGATGGGAGATAACCGCTACTCCAGCATGGACTCCCGGTATCACCAAGACGAGCCCGGGCGCGGATTTGTCTCCGAGAAAGAGATTGTCGGTCGAGCCTTTGTGCTGAACTGGCCGTTCTCGCGCTTCACCTGGCTCGACAACTACCCGTCAACTTTCACAGGTGTGCAAGAAGCTGCCGAAGAAGAAACGGCACACGAGAGTGCTGCCGCCGGTGAGTGAGTCGAAAGACCCCACGCTGGACTTTGAGCGATCCTGCTTCGCTGCAGGTGCCGCGCTCGTGATCGGCATTGACGAAGTGGGGCGAGGAGCCATTGCTGGCCCCGTCGCTGTGGGGGTACACGCCGTGACCCCTGAGATCGACGCATTCCCGGTGGGGTTGCGCGACTCGAAGCTTCTCAGCGAGAAAAAGCGAGAGTCCCTCGCTCCGCTCGTCGCAGGCTGGGGCCACGGCGCGATCGGATATGTCAGTGCTGCCGAGATCGATCAGCGTGGGATCACCTGGGCGCTCGGCGAAGCTGGCCGCAGAGGGTTGCTCGCCCTACACGAGATGGGTCTCCCCGTCACTGAGGCGATGATTCTCGTCGACGGAGCACACGACTGGCTTTCGCCCGCACTCAGATCTCCACTCACGGTGCAGACGATGGTCGGAGGCGACCGTGCCTGCGCGAGCGTCGCGGCGGCATCAGTGCACGCAAAAGTCGAACGTGACGCCATCATGCGAGCCGCGCATGAGCGTGAACCGTACTACTCCTGGGCCTCAAATAAGGGCTACGGTGCGAAAGCGCACTATGACGGGATCGCCTCGCACGGCCTCAGCGAACAGCATCGGAAGAGTTGGATCAAGTGATCGGGCAAGCCGCGATGGCTGCTCTGCGGGCGCGCTAGGCTGAATAGGTGACTGTGCAGAGCAAAAACGATCAACCAATCGGGGTGTTTGACTCGGGCGTGGGTGGTCTCACCGTGGCTCGGGCGATTCGCGACCTGCTGCCGAACGAATCGATGATTTACGTTGGCGATACCGCACGCACCCCATATGGTCCGCGTCCCATCGCTGAGGTTCGCCAATTTGCGCTCGAGATTCTTGACGGGATGGTGGAGCAGGGCGTCAAGATGCTCGTCATTGCCTGCAACACCGCGAGTGCGGCGATGCTTCGAGATGCACACGAGCGCTACGACGTGCCCGTGATCGAAGTTATCGGGCCGACCGTGCGCAGCGCTATCTCGATCACTCGAAACAACCGGGTCGGACTGATCGGCACCCAGGGCACAATCCAGTCACGCGTCTATGACGATTTGTTCAGCATGCGACCTGACATTGCACTCACTTCCCAGGCGTGCCCGCGCTTTGTGGAACTTGTCGAAGCGGGCCACACCAGTGGGCCAGAAGTCTTAGAAGTAGCCGAGCAGTATCTTGCTCCGCTCGTCGCACAAGAGATCGATACGCTCGTGCTGGGCTGCACACACTACCCATTCTTGCGCGGAGCCATCAGCCAGATTGTTGGGCGCTCGGTTGCGCTCGTCTCAAGCGACGTAGAAACCGCGGGCGAGGTGTATCGGGTGCTCACCGACCGCGGATTGCTGCGTGATCCGAACGCCGGCGAACCGACGATCCGCTACGAAGCGACCGGCACAGACACCGCGGCATTCGTCGAACTGGCCCGCCGAATGATCGGCATGGGGATTGACGCCGTGGATCACCTGCAAACGGGCACGATACGACTTCCAGATCTTTCAGCTAGCAACACCAAGGAGTGACATGAGCGACACCTCTCAGAACGAGATTGTGCGCGCCGACGGGCGAGCCACCCACGAAATGCGTGAGGTCACCATCGAGCGCGGTTGGAGCGCTCAGGCCGAAGGCAGCGCGCTGATCAGCTTCGGTGCGACGAAGGTGCTGTGCACCGCCTCGTTCACGCCAGGTGTGCCGCCTTGGTTGCGTGGGCAGGGCACGGGCTGGGTGACCGCCGAATACTCGATGCTGCCGCGCTCGACCAATGAGCGCATGGCGCGTGAGTCGGTGAAGGGCAAGATCGGTGGCCGCACCCACGAGATTTCACGATTGATCGGCCGGAGCTTGCGGGCAATCGTCGACATGAAAGCGCTCGGAGAAAACACTATTGTGATCGACTGCGATGTGCTGCAGGCCGACGGTGGCACGCGAACCGCATCCATCACGGGTGCATATGTAGCGCTGGCCGAAGCAATCGAGTGGGCTCGCGGAGAAGGCTACATCGGAAAGAAGTCTGTTCCGCTCACTGATAGCGTCGCCGCGGTGTCAGTCGGCATTGTGAATGGCACACCCATGTCTGACCTTGCCTACGTCGAGGATTCTCGCGCTGAGACCGACATGAACGTGGTGGTGACCGGCACGGGCGGTTTCGTTGAGGTGCAGGGGACTGCTGAGGGTGCCCCATTCTCGCGAAGTGAGCTCGACGCACTGCTTGATCTGGCGCTCGGCTCAACGGCAGAGCTTCGCGAACTGCAGCGCGCAGCGCTCGAAGGCTGAGAGGTATCTGATGGCTCAGCAGGTGGTGCTCGCGTCGCACAACGCCCACAAGCTTGAAGAACTGCGCAGGATCCTCGCCCCGCTCGTTCCCGGAATCGAATTGATCGGGTACGACGGTCCCGAACCGGTGGAAAACGGCGTGACGTTTGCAGAGAACGCGTTGATCAAAGCGCGCGCTGCAGCGGAGCACACCGGCCTTCCCGCGATTGCCGACGATTCGGGAATCTCCGTGAGCGTGCTTGGCGGTAGCCCTGGCATCTTCTCGGCACGTTGGGGCGGCCCAGAACGGAGCGATACTGCCAACGTCGACTTGCTGCTGTGGCAGCTCTCGGATCTCGCAGACGAGCACCGAGCGGCAGCATTCATGTGTGCGGCTGCGTTGGTCGTGCCTGCGGGCGCTGCGGCTGAGGCGACCGAGGTCGCGGTGCTTGAGTCTTGGCCAGGGTCGGTGCTGCGTGCGCCTGCGGGTGCGGGCGGGTTTGGATACGATCCAATCTTTCAGCCCGAGGGGATGCGCAAGTCGGCTGCAGAACTCACTTCTGCAGAGAAGGATGCGCTCTCGCACCGTCGACGTGCCTTCACGGCGCTCGCGAAAGAGATGCTGGCGCTGCTGAGTTGAGGCGAGCTGTGCCGAGGGCGAGCTGAGGCGAGCTGTGCTGAGGCGAGCTGAGCTGAGCCGAGGGCGAGCCGCGTCGTGCCGACTGAAGCCGCGTCGTACTGACTGGGGGGCGTTGCGCGCGCTGGGGCCGCGTCGTGCCGACGTGGGCTCGCGTTGCGTGCGCTGGGGCCGCGTCGTGCCCACGTGAGTTGCGTTGCGCGCTGGAACTGCGTCGTGCGGGCGTGATCCGCTTGGAGACACGACCGCACCGCGCTGCCGCACCGCGCTGCCTCCGCTGCCCCAAGAGACTTCGCAAGATTGTTCACCATTCTTCGGATTTCGAAGAGTTTTCATGGAGAATGTACTGAGAAGGTCTGCGTATCGAACGAACCCTGCCGATACGCGCATTCGAAAGGGAAGCGCATGAGCATCGAAGATCAGGGCGGCCTGCTGCGGCCAGCGGTAAGCGAAGACGACGCGGCGAGGATCGCATTCGAGCGGTACGGTATCGAAGTCGTTGCGGAAGAACTCGGCAGCAACCAAGATCGCAACTTCTTGCTCACCGAACCCGATGGTGAGATGAGCGTGCTGCGCATCGATAACCCCGTATTCGGCGATGATGCCCGCGAGGCTCAGCATCTTGCGCTCGAAGCGTATCGAAGCGCGGGGGTGTCTGTCGCCTCAGTGTTGCCCGGACTCGATGGAACATTGACGCAACGGTGGAACGGCTTTGCCGCGCGACGCAGCGAATTTGCGTCGGGTGAGCCGATGCTCGATTGCGGATATCTTGCGCCAGTGATCATGCACGAGTTCGGTGCGCTCGCTGCGGCATCAGTCAACGCGCTTGCACCGCTGCGGCACCCGGGCCTTGAAGCTCAGCACCTCTGGGATATGCGCGTCGCCTACCGCGAAACACTGAGGCTCGCCCCGGCAATCACCGATGAGGCGCTTCGCCGCCGCGTGCTGGACACCGCAGAAGCCGCGAACGCCGCGATCGCTCCACACGCATCCGACTTGCCGATCCAGGCAATCCACGGTGATCTGACCGATGACAACGTCATGGGTGTGCGCGGCGAAGACACCCGTCTCCACCCACAGACTGTGCTCGATCTGGGTGATCTGAGCTACGGCTGGCGCATTGCCGAGCTCGCGGTGACCCTCAGTTCGCTGCTCCACCACGAAGCGGATCGACCGCTCAGCACCCTGCGAGCGGTTGCCGCATTCCATCGGGACGCTCCGATAAGTGACGCAGAATCCCGCGCGCTCTGGCCGCTCGTCGCACTGCGGGCCGCATTGCTCGTGGCCAGCGGCTGGCGTCAATTGCAGATCGATGGAGAAAACGAGTACGCGCGTGAGCGGATCGCTGGCGAACAGGCCATCTTCGACGCGGCAAGCCAGTACTCACTGCAAGAGATGACCGAACACGTGCGCGCACTGCTTGGCTTCACTGATGAAACACGCGCACAGATCGAGACGGCAGCCACCGCGGCCTTGTCTGCGCAGGGGGCACCCCTGACCGCGCTATTGCCCTGGTTCTCGGGTGAGGTGCGGCTGGTGGATCCAGGCGTGGAAAGCGAAGCCCTCGCATCGGGGCGCTGGCTGGCAGAAGACGCCGAAACTGCCCTGATTGAAGCGGCGATGCGGAGCGGTGCCTCCGCCGCAATCCTGCCCTACGGTGTCTACCGACTCACCCGCACAATGGTGAACAATATCTCTGGTTCGCCGAGCTGGCCAGTTGATACTGAGGTGCACCTGCTGCCTGGGCTTTCTGGGCCGGTGCATACGCCGTTTGCCGCACGAGTGAGTGCGGTGACAGCCACACGCATCACGCTGGATCTGGGCAATGGCTGGCTCTTGCAACTCGCCGGAGTCGCCCCAACAGTCGGGCAAGACGCTGCGGTCGCCGCAGGTGAGCAGATCGGTGCGCTTGTCGCAGATGATGCTGTCACGCGCTTGATTGTGAGTTGCTATCGAGTGGACGCTCCGAGCCACACACTGCACCCGGCGACACTGGCTGACCCTACTGAGGGTGCCGCGGCGCTGATCGCCCCAGAGCGCGTTGCCGCGTGGCAGCGACTGAGTTGTGATCCGGCGGCGATCCTCGGTATCCCCTCGATGCGGCAGGACGATGAAGCGGCAGATGAATTGCGGCGCCGCGGTCAGATTTTCGCGAGCGCGCAAGAGCGATACTACGAAGAGCCCATGCAGATCGAACGCGGGTGGCGGCATCATCTGATTGACACCACCGGGCGATCCTATGTGGACATGGTCAACAATGTCACGGGGCTGGGGCACGGACACCCTGGCGTGGCAGATGCGGTCAATCGGCAGATTCGCATGCTCAATACGAACTCTCGCTTTTTGTATCGCGAACTGGCCGAATACAGTGAGCGTCTGCTTGCAAAGCTCCCAGACGGCACCGGGCTTGACACGGTGCTGCTCGTGAATTCAGGCTCAGAAGCGGTGGATCTTGCCCTGCGGCTTGCCCAAGCCGCCTCGGGACGAAAAACTATCGTCGCATTGCGTGAGGCCTATCACGGCTGGACGATGGCGAGCGACGCCGTCACCACGAGCGCATATGACAATCCGTTTGCGCTCGAGAACCGCCCAGATTGGGTGCATGTCGCTGACGTGCCGAACCGATTCCGGGGCACGTACCGCGGAACGGCAGAGGACGTCACAGTTGGCATGAAATACGCTGACGATCTGGCAAGTGATCTGCGCTCGCTTGACGAAGCGGGGCGCGCCGTCGGAGGATTCATCTGCGAATCGGTGCTTGGGAATGCCGGTGGAGTCATGTTGCCCGAGGGCTATCTGGCCGAGGCATATCGAGTGGTGCGTGAGGCGGGGGGCCTGTGCATCGCTGATGAGGTGCAGGTTGGTTTCGGCCGGATGGGATCAAGCTTCTGGGGCTTTGAGCAGTCTGGTGTGACCCCCGACATCATTGCGATCGCGAAGCCAATGGGCAATGGTTTTCCGATTGGGGGTGTGATCACCTCAAAGCGAATCGCCGACGCGCTCGCAACGCAGGGGCAGTTCTTTTCGTCTGCCGGTGGCAATCCGCTGTCATGCCGAGTGGGTATTGCCGTGCTTGATGCAATGGAGCAGGAAGGCTTACAAGAAAACGCGAGAGTGGTGGGGAACCGACTGATTGCAGGTTTCACGAAGCTTGCCGAGCAGCACGAACTGATCGGGCCGATTCACGGTGAGGGTCTCTACCTTGGGGTGGAGCTGGTGAGCGACCGCGAGACAATGGAACCCGCTACGCGAGAAGCAGCAGCGATTTGCGAACGATTGCGTGAACTCGGAGTGATCGTGCTCACCACCTCTGAACGCTCGAACGTACTCAAGGTGAAGCCGCCACTGTGTCTCACTGCCGAGAGCGCAGACTTCGTCATCGCACAACTCGACCGTGTATTGAGCGAGGGCTGGTAGCACCCCTGCGGCTTGGGTGACGGTGCGTGACACTCGTCACCCAAGCCGCAGCTGTGCGCGCCTCCAAGATCTTCCGCTGATCCGCGAAGGGAACTTCTGCGTGCTTCGGTGCCGCTCTAGATGAGGCGTTCGGGCCGATAACGGGGGAGCGGAACCGTGGATTCCATGCCGTGTGGGAGGGCACCTTCGGTGTCACCTCCGGTTTCCAACTGACTGATCGGTGGATCCTGCTTCCAGAAACTCTCTTGCGCGATAGAGCGATTCTCGTCTCGTTTGGGTGTGTCTTCGTGGAACATCTTCGTCACCTCACTTCTCTCAGAGACTTCAGTATGCCTATCGAATCTGTGAATCCAAGGATCCTGGTGTGTGCGGTGAGGAGTGGGGCTGCTGCATGGCAGCTGCCGTGCCCGTAGGCGGGGTCTTTTGTGAAGCTTGTGGTTGCGCGCTTCGGTGTGCCCGGTGCGGAAGCGATTGCGAGACATCCTTCGAAGTAGAGGATGAGCGCTTGGCGCACGGCGTGTACACGGCGATACAGGTCAGCACGATCGCCGCAACTGCAACAAGAATCGACATGATGTCGATGACAGACAATAGAGATCCCCCAAGAACTTTTCTTCGTTTCGAGAGTATCGAGGGAAACTTGGAGCGTGGCTTGGATGGAAGCAGATTCAAGATCTTTCCCCCGAAAGGTATCCCAAGCGGCAGAATCTGTGGCATGTCGGGCAGGATGATTCGTGAGGAATCACGGTGGAATGATGGGTGTGCCTTGGTGCTCGGGTATGCGTGCTGCGGTTGCTCCGCGTGCTGCGGTTGCTATGCGAGTTGCGGTTGCGTTGATCCCGCGCGGATCGTTCTGATGGCGAGTATCTGACTCGTTGCAAAGAGAGCTACCTCGAGCGCGACGAACAGCACGAGAACGGCTACCAGCAAGCTTGCAGCGGTGAGCGATGCGGCGATAATCAGTAGCGTCGCGACGATGTTGACGCCGAGTACGAGCGCCAGCGCGAGGGTGAGTCGCAGGCGTGCCACCATAACGAGCACTAGGCCTGCCCAGATTGCGACAAGTATGCCGGTGCCGAAGAGCAAGGGCAGGGGCAGTGCGACAACTGTGGCGAGCTGCGGAGCTGTGATCGCCACGCCGAGTCCCAGAATCATGCAGTAGACGGCATCAAGGCGGAGGCTCCAGATGCCAAGTGCGCGGCCGTTTATGCGAGACATGAGTCTATTTTCGCACGCGGTGAGTCAGTGAGCGCGCACCTCGGGAATCCCTGCGACCGCGTCTGCGCGGAGCTAGGCGTTGGGTGAGATATTCGATTCGCGGAGTTCTTTGAGCAACTCGAGCTGCAAGCGGTTGATCGACATGAGTTCTTCGATTTCTTGCTTCGCGGCGAGATTGGTCTCAAAATCGTGCTGAGCCAAGGCTTGGGCGATCGCGTCTTGGCGCTTGGCCGCGATCAGCAGAATCGCTCCCTGCAATCCAGCAAGCATGCTGAGGAAGAGGTTCAGCAGAATATACGGGTAGGGATCCCACGCGGCAGCGGTGACGTTCACTACGGCCCAAGCCAGCATGAATAGAAGGAAGCACGCAATGAACAGCCATGAACCCATGCCGTTGCGCAGCTTGTCAGCGGCACGCTGCCCTCGTGTCAAGTGATCGTTATGCGTGGTGTGCCAATTCTCGATAGGTCGCGTCATGCATACAGGGTACGTCTGAGCCGTTTCGATTGGAATGAGCTTGGGGAATCGCAGATGTGGGCGGGCGAGATGAGCGCGGTGGATCTGGGCCCAGCCGTCTGAACTTGTCACTGTCGTTTTTACGGAGCGGTATGCGCTCTGAGATAGCTTGAAGACAGCGGTCGGCAACTGCCAATAGCGTTCGAGGTGATTTCGGTCACCGTACAAGATGCAGGTGCAGTTCGTGTCTCTTTCCCCTGCGTTGAACGGGCTTGGTCCTGTTAATCCAACTCGCGCGAGGGCCTCAAATTTCCCGCCAGTAGCTCGCTCATATTCCCAGGTTTCCGAAGTCGTACGGGAGCCAGGCCTGTTGCGGCGCGCAACGTGGTTTTATGTCATGACGTCGTCTTTGATTGGCGTGGCTCTGGGCGGAGCAATTGCGGGTTTCATTCTGCTTGGTTCGAGCTGGTTTCAGCTCCTGATTGCGGCGGCACTAGGACTGATCTTCACACAGATCGCATTTCTCGCCCACGAAGCAGCGCACCGTCAGATACTCGCAACGGGGCCAGCAAACGATCGACTCGCGAGAATCCTCGCCGGCTTGATTGGGATGAGCTATTCCTGGTGGGATTCAAAGCACTCACGGCACCACGCCAACCCGAACAGAATCGGTAAGGATCCAGATATTGAGGTCGACACGATCTCGTTCATCGAAGAGGATGCAGTCGAGGCAAGAGGTGTGCGTCGTTTCATCACGAGGCGGCAAGGGTGGTTGTTTTTCCCTTGCTCGCCTTGGAGGGACTGAACCTGCACCTGCATAGTTTCAAGTATCTCTTCGGTGCGAAAGCAGTGAAGGGCCGATGGATCGAGCTGTCGATTATTGCGGCCAGGTTTGTGCTGCTTGTTGTGCCAGTGTGCATGTTTCTGCCGGTGGGAATGGCGTGTGCATTTCTCGGCGTGCAATTCGCCGTGCAATTCGCCGTGTTTGGCGTCTATATGGGTGCCTCGTTCGCGCCCAACCACAAGGGGATGCCCGTCATTGCTCACGATGCCAAGCTTGATTTCTTCAGTAAGCAGCTTCGTGCTTCACGAAACATTCGAGGCGGCTGGTGGGCGACCATCTTGATGGGCGGACTGAACTATCAGGTGGAGCACCATCTGTTCCCAGCATGGCACGTCCGTACCTGTCCAAGGCACGCACGATCGTGAAGGAAAACTGCGACACGCTCGAAGTTCCGTACACTGAAACCTCGCTGATTCGTTCGTATGCGATCGTTATCGAATATCTGAATCGTGTCGGCCTCGCCGCGAGGGATCCATTTGATTGCCCCATCCGAGCTGAGTACCGTCGGGTCTGAACACTGAAGTACGCGGCATGAAGTGATTGAAGTCGCTCAATGTGTCCAGCGCTGAGCGGGAGCGTGTGACCTTCGTCGTGTGATGTGCGGCGGGCAAGTGGCGCGCGCTCGAGCGGCCCGCGAAGAAACCCGCGGCGATGCGCGAAGCAGCTGCATGGCTTGCCGCCCTGCACCGCCGCGACGCGAAGAGAACTGTCATCGCCATGATTCGGGGAGCCAGGATCCTGCGTCGTCTATCCGTGTGCCGTCTTTGAGTACGAGGTCGTAGGTGATGAAGGGCTCCGCCCCGCCCTCGCCCGAGGGCTGCCCCATGGTCGCGGGGTCGAATGCGGCTCCGGGCCACCAGGCGACGAATCGGTCGTTCTCGACGGTTGCTTCGACCGTCAGGCCGTCCGCGTGCAGGGTGACTGCTGCTATGTCGTCTCCTACTGCCCCGGAGGTCATTGAGACAGTCCCGCCTTTCACGCCGAATTGGCTGATAGTCCCTTCCATGAAGTTCCCGGCAGGAGGGAATACCGCAGGCCCCGAGCCGGCGCCCCCGCAGGGCGCCTCACCCCCGCAGGGCGAGGCGAGGATGCTGACGGGCGTGCCTGAGGGGTACATTCTCGAGGGCAGATACCGCTAGATGCGCGGCAATCGTACCCTCACCGACGAGGGGTTGTTGCACTATTGGCAACAGCAATGGGTGGTCTCTACCAGCCGGGGTCGATCCAGGGGTACTACACCAGGCCGGGCGCTCTTGAGCACTTTGATCGTAAATAGCCCCTGAGCTTGAGTTCAAAACACATGGTCAGGGGCTATTTTGTTCTGGTGCGCGAGGGGGGACTTGAACCCCCACGTCCGAAGACACTGGAACCTAAATCCAGCGCGTCTGCCAATTCCGCCACTCGCGCGAGCTGTTCTAGCTTAGCGTCACGTGCAGCTCGCCGCGCACCAGGGCACGCCTGAAGTGTTGCTTTCTCGCGGAGCACGGGTGAGATGTGGTTGAGTGGAGCTATGTCTACGAGCTTTACCTTCGGTGTCGGGGTGCAGGAGAAGCATCAGGTGGCTGTGGAGATCTCGGGGATTCGCAACCGTGTGACAATTCACGTTGACGGTGTTCTGGTTGTCGACAGCGGCGGAAATCTTGGCATTGTGATGCCGAATGTGTTCGACCTCGAGGTCGGGGTGCAGGAGAAGCACATGGTGTCGGTGCGTTGCATCGCTCAGCAACTCATCGACGGTGGTGCGCACTACATTGATGTGTTCGTTGACGGGCGCTTTGCGTTTCGGCAGGACTGGTAGACGCGGATGCTCGCTTGGAGGCGCCTTGACCGCCGTGAGGGCTCGCTCGCTACGGTGGCTGCTTCTCCGAGCCGATAGGCTTTTTCCATGACAGCTGATCGAAAACTGCATTTCGCTGCGCTGTTCGCCGGTGTGCTTGCGATCGGGGTGCTGGTGACCACCGCAAACGGGCCGGTGACCTACTTGCTCTGTGCCGGGGTTGGCATCGTCGCAGTCGTGATTGGGCACAACGCACTAAAGCGCCCGGGCCCACTGTTGTGGATCGCGGTGGTTGGCCTAGTGCTTGCCTACTTGCAAGTGCTTGTCGCAATTGGATTGCTTCTCGTGAGGTTGTCTCGGGTGTTCGGTGGCGAGGTCACGGCATGATCGATCATGGTGTGGGTGTTCGCAGCATCGCTCATTCGCCGCACCAAGCTGGCTGGGAAGTGAAGCCGCATGATTGAAGAATACGAAGAGCCCAATCCGCCTGTCGCTGGACTCGTCACCATCGCTGTGGTGATCCTCGCCTGGTTGAAATTCTTCAATATGTCGAGCAACGGCAACCACGCTGCCTTCGAGAACCCTCTCTATGGTCTCGGAATAATCTTTCTGGCAATCATCGGGTTGCTCGTAGCGATTTACCGCAAAGAGAAGGTGAGATACGGCGTGATCGCAGTGGGATTGTCAATCGTGATCCCGCCAGTGCTTTTCATTACCGTGCTTGTGGACGGCTTGAGAAACTATCATTAGACGCGAGGTGGCGGCATGGAACAGCACACAGACGGCGAACACGCTGGCCTCTATGTTGAGCGTCGGGTAGGGAAGGGATCCCACACCCTGTTGCTGCTGCACGGTGGTGGGGTTGCTGGGTGGATGTGGCGGCCCCTGTGCGAAGCACTCGACATCGAGATGAGCGGATCATGTGATGTGCTGGTTCCTGACCTCCCCGGTCATGATCGCAGCGCCGAGGTGGAGTATCGATCGCACGATCAGGTGGTCCGCTTGCTTATTACGATGCTCGAGCGCGAGGGTGTTGCGGCGGTGACCGTGGTGGGATTCTCGTTGGGGGCGCAATTGGCTGTGCTGCTAGCCGCGGCGCGCCCGGATCTGGTGCAGCGAGTCGTGGTGGTGAGTGCCCAGGCCAAACCGACTCCCTTGCCGTCGTTGACACTCGGGTTGCTTGCGCTTGCCGCGCCGCTTGCGAAGTTCGAGTGGTTTGCGCGGGCGCAGGCGAAGGAACTTTGGATTGGCCCGGATCTTTTTGCCGACTATCTGCGCACCTCGCGAACGATTTCACGGGCCACGCTGCTGAATGCGGTCGGTGAGAATCTACGTTTTTCTCCACCGGACGGATGGCGAAGCTTCGCCGGAGCGTCGCTGGTTCTCGTGGGGGAGCAGGAGCGCGGGATCATGCGCGAGTCAGCCAGACTGCTCGCGCAGATGCGAGCTGATGGAGATGCTGAGTTCGTGCGAGGGTGCGGCCACGGTATTCCTCTGCAGCGCCCGGATCTTCTCGCAATTCGTGTGCGTGAGATGCTCAACTCCTAGTTCGGGCGGTCTGGGTGGCTTTGGTGGCTTTGGCGGTATTGTTGGCCTGAACGACCTGAACGACCTGAACGACCTGAACAGCTCTGACAGGCTTGGCGTCCCGGGCATCTCTGGCGTTCTGCTCGCCCTGGCACTTCGGGCGTCCCGCTCGCCCTGGCATCTCTGGCAGCCCGCTCGCCCTGGCACTTCGGGCGTCCTCCGGGCATCTCTTGCATCCCGGGCGTCTCTTGCGCCCCGCGCAGCTTGTGATCCACAGTGCGTGAACGATTCTCGGAGTGGAAGAATCGGGGGAAATTAGTGCACCCTTTCTAACATCCGATGAAAGTGCGATAGCCTTCATCTGATGAATGTCGTGCAGAGGCCGACGTTCACACATTCAGATAGGGTGCAAAGAATTGAACAAGAAGACGTGGGGTGCGGCTGCACTTGCCGGACTTCTGGCGATGAGCGGTGCCACAGTCGGAACTACGACTGCGTTCGCCGCGCCAGAAACAGTAGAGATCGATGACGCAAGCTTCGAATGGGGATACAGCAAGTACGCCCAGATCGGCGTCATGAGCGCGTGGAAAATGAGTGTCACGGGTGACGACCTCGAACTCACGCAGAAAAACGGACAGGACGTGACGGGCGATCCAGCCGATGCGGCGCGAAGCTTCAACCTCGCCGTATTCACCGGCGGACACGGCAGCATCAACCCCCACACCGGCGCCGGCCACATCAGCTGGGACTCAGGCGCTCAGTGGACCGTGCAGGTCACCTCGCCAGCGGGATCACCACCCGCAGTGGTGCTGAGCGATCCGATGCTCACCATTGAGGATGACGCCACCGGCACCCTCAGCTTCGACGTCTCAGCAACCGCTGGATCGAGCATGACGGGGGAGCCAAGCCCCGCAGTTCCGGCAGCACGAATCGTTACCCAGACCTTCAGCCAGGTCACCGTGAACGACGGCACAATTACCGCCACCCCTGACTTTGCCGGTATTGACTCCGGATCGCCAAAGCAGATCGCAGGTGGCGGATCATGGCCACAGGCCTACATTGCCCACATCCCGGCGGCAATTCAAGACTTCCACTTTCAAACCGCACTCACGGGACTCAACCTAAACAAGGCCCCGTTGCCGTTCACCGTGACCACCGGTGAAGCCACGACACCCGTGCAGACACAGCCGAAGATCGAACTCTTCCACGCCGACGGCACCGCACTCGGAAATCGAGAGGTCGTGGAAGGCGAAGTCATCACCTTCCGGGGAAGCGGTTTCGACCCAGCAGCAAATAACCCCGGAGGACAAGGCCAGGGGCTGCCCATCCCAGACAACCTCCCGCAGGGCGTGTTCATTGCGTTCGGGGCAGTGGCAGATCCTTGGCAACCCTCACAACAGGGTCCAGCTGAGCACCGCGCCCAAGTACGCGCCAATACGAAGTGGGCGCTCACCGAAGCCGTACTGAGTTCGCGACCGGAGCCACTGCAGACCACGCTCCGCGCGCAGAGCGTGGAACATCGCAGCGACGGCACCTTCGAGGGGACGATTATCGCTGCCGAACCCGCACAACTGCCAGAACAGGCTCGCTTTGGTGTCTACACCTACGCTGGCGGGGTCGCAACAGTAAATAGCGACCAAGAGCTCTTCGTGCCCGTGAACTTCGCCGCGAAACACAGCGGCGGAGGAACCGTGCACGTGCCAACCTCCGGCAAAGAACTGGTCTGGGGCTTCAAGCAGTCCTGGCGCGACTACCTATCTGGGGCAGCCGCAGCCGACACTGTCGCTGGTGCGGGTGCCCGCGTGGGCGACGACGGTCTCTTCCGGTTCGCGCTCGCTGACGACAGCGGATACCATGCAGACAGCGGCGAGGGCGTCATCAAGTATGACGGCAGGATTCGGTTCATGAGCGACACTCACGAATTCGACATCGTGATGGAGAAGCCCTGGGTGACGCTGAGCGACGGTGGATCGACCGCAACCATCAGCATGGGAATGTCGACCGTGACTGACGTTGGAGATCTGACCGTCTCACGCGTTGATGTCGTGCGCGTGACCGGAGTGAATTTCGAAGCACAGCAGATCGACGGCGCAGCGTACCGGGTCTGGAACGGCCTGAGCGGCAACTTCCTTGCCTCGATCCAGCCAGATGTGATCCGTAGCTTCTACACCGGGCAGGCGAGTGACAAGATGACCTTCTCGATTCCAGCGAAGTCAGACGCTGGTGGAACACCGGTCATCACCGATGGCTCCAACACCGGGAACCCAGCGCAGAGCACAGGGAAGCCGCTTGCGAACACCGGTGCGGAGGGTGAGATCGGCGTGATCGCGCTCGCCTCGATCCTCGTGCTTGCAGGGGTCTCAGTCTTCGCGATCCGCGCCTGGCGCCGGGAGCGCGAGACGGTGCCAGCCGAAGAGACGGCACTCAATCAGTAAGTGATCTGAGAAGAAAAACAGAGAGG